>Ga0209101_1000132_pt1 | contig 61545 bp, 40 predicted proteins | sample ConPoolayeCmetaG_FD_185481 | JGI IMG/M metagenome (GOLD analysis project Ga0209101, IMG submission 185481) | Hot spring microbial mat communities from California, USA to study Microbial Dark Matter (Phase II) - Cone Pool mat layer C metaG... ... | reverse complement strand
TAGGGGTGGGGGTGGGCGTGGCAACCATCGAGCCAAGCGCGGCCAGCCCGCCCAGCGCTAGAAATACAATGCATCCCCCTATCACCACAATCCCGCCGATGACCAGGCCGGCAACGGCACAGCCGGACAGCCGCTTCTTGGGTGCTTCAGCGGCAGGCGGCGGCGGGGTATAGGCCGGTATGTCGGTGGGAGCTTGGCGCGCGGCTGGCGTCTGCATGGTCGGGCGCTGGGAAGGCGGCACCGCCGGCGGCGGCGTGTAAGAAGGCGCGGGCGCCGGTACTTCGGCTACAGGGAGGGTAGAGGCGAGGGGCTGTTCTGTAAACTTGGGAACGGCAGGCTGTTGCACAGCGTTTCGAAGTGCTTCAGCCAGCTCGCCGGCTGAGGCATACCGATCATCCGGGTTCTTGGCCATTGCCCGCTTGACCACTTCGGCTACTGCTTCTGGCAGGTCGGGGCGGATGAGGCGGACATCAGGCACAGGCTCTGTCGCATGAGCCATCATGACGCGCAGGGGTGTTTCCCCTTGATAGGGAAACCTGCCGGTCAACATCTGGTAGAGCGTGACCCCCAGCGCGTACACGTCCACAGCCGGGGTGACAACTCCCCGGTCGGCCATCTCCGGCGCCATGTAGGCCGGCGTGCCGACGATCCCACTGCCGGTAAGCTGGACGGTTGACTCGGTGATCTTGGCGATACCAAAGTCAGACAGGTAGGCGTTGCCATTCTCATCCAACAGGACGTTGGAGGGCTTAAAGTCGCGGTGGATGACCCCCTTGTTGTGGGCGTGGTCCAGCCCCTCGGCGATTTGGTTGACCAGCCGGACCACCTCGTCAAGCGGCAGGGGGCCTTGCTTGATTCGGTCGGCCAGCGTGCCGCCGGGCATATAGGCCATGACAATGAAGGGGCGGTCGTTCATCTGGCCGTAATCATAGACGGGCAAGACGCGCGGATGTTGCAGTTCCGCGATGACCTTGACCTCCCGCTCGAAGCGCTGGAGAAAGCTGGGTTCGTGCAGGAAGTAACGGGGCATGACCTTGATAGCCACTGTCCGTCCGATGGATTTCTGACGGGCAAGGTAAACAGTGGCCATCCCGCCCTGCCCTAGTTGCCGGCCAATCTCATACTGGCCGAATGTCTGGCCGACTAAGTTATCGGTCTCGTTCTCATTAGGCTGGATGACATCTGGCATGCGCTCTTATCCTCTTTATTCAGGCCGCCTACACTTTGCCTCTTGGTTGTATAACACGTTCTTCCTCATTACCGCTTCGCTGTGGGTCAGGAAGAGGCAGACCGGGCCGCCTGCCCGGTATTCCATGCTGGCTTAGTTTGCATCAAGATAAGAAAGGATGCAAGTAGACGGTAAAGGAGGGAGTGGCTAACAGAATGGATATGAAGGGCTAAAATCGCCTAACCCGTTAACACCATGTCCACCCTTTTGAGCAGTCCCGTAAAGGAAATCAACTGCCGCGGGAGGATGCCTGCTTCTCTGCCGGAGCGGGCAGGGTGAACCAGAAGGTGCTCCCCTGCCCCGGTTCGCTCTTAACGCTCACCTGTCCGTTGAGGCGGGTGATGATGCGCAACACAATCGAAAGGCCCAGCCCAAACCCTTTGATCGACTCTCCTTTGTGCAAGCGGGTGAACTCCTCAAACAGGCGGTTTTGTTCTTCTCTGGCGATGCCGATGCCGTTGTCCTCTACTTCGTAGCGGGCCATACTGCCCTCCCGCATCCCCCGGATGGCAATGCGGGGGGAAGGATTGTTTTCCCCAATGTACTTGATGGCGTTGTCAATCAGGTTGGCGAATACCTCCTCCAGCCATGAGGCGTGACCCAGCGCGGGCGGCAGGTCGGGCGCAACCTCGACAGAGATGTGTTGGGCTTCGATGACCTCCCGGAAGCGCTTCAGCGCATCGTGTACCACGCGGTTCATGTCCACCTCAGCGACCGGAATCTCGCTGGCTTGATGCAGTTTGGCAAGCAACAGCAGGCTCTGGATCATGGTGTCCATCTTCTGGGCGAATGTCTCGATGCTCTGTAAGTACTCAGCCGCCAGCTCAGGAGGGGTATTGGCATATTCCGTCCTCAACAGGTTGGCATAGCCGACGATCACCTGGAGCGGCGCCCGGAGATCATGAGCTACTGTGTAGCTGAAGGCGTCCAGTTCCTGATTGCTTCTTTCCAGCTCTCTGGCATGTTCACGGACTGATTCGTAGAGCTGGGCGTTGCGAATGGCAATAGCGGCCTGATCGGCGAAGGCTTGAAGCCGCCGGGCATGAGTCTCGTTGAAAGCACCCACTTCTCTGCTGTAGAGGTTGAGAAAGCCAATAACCTCATCGCCTAACTGGATGGGTGCGCCTGCAAAGGAGCGAATCCAGTAGCTGTCTTCTCTCTCCCAGCCCGGATAGGCGTGGACGTCCTCAATAGTCAGGGAGCGGCCTGTCTGATACATCTCATGCAGGTTGGGGGTTGCGGCAACCGGCAGGCGTATGAGGGGGGGTGCCTGCCCTTTGATCTCCTCGATGTACTCTCTGGTGCGGATAGAGACTGCCTCATCTCCCTGAATCAGCAGGATGACTGATGCATCATGGGGGACAACCCGCCCTACGCTGTCGAGGATATGGTCAAACACCTTGTCTAGATCGAGGGTACTGCCGGCAGTCAGGGCGGCGTCATGCAGAGCCTCGATCAGCATATGCTGTTCCCGTTCTGCCTTTTGTGCTCTGACCTGCTCGGTGATGTCACGGGCGACCACTGCCACGCCGTCCGGCGAGGGATAGATGTTCACCTCAAGGTAGTATTCCCGGCCTTTGAACCTGAAGGGAGCTACCATAATGCGGGACTGCTGGGTTTCCATCACCTCCCGGTAGAGGAGAGCGGCCTGCTTATCTTTCTCCCCTTGGAAGACCTCAAAGAGCGTTTTGCCGATGGCCTCGTGGGCTGGAATACCTGTCATCTCCTCGCTGGCCTTGTTCCAGTAGGTGTAGCGGAGGTCGCGGTCGAGGGCAAAGAATATATCGGTGATGCTGTCAGTCAGTGCCCGGTAACGTGCTTCACTTTCGCGGAGCGCTTTCTCTGTGCGGCGCAGATCAGAGATGTCGGAGGCAATACACAGGATGCCGTCCGGGATGGGGTAGGCCCGTACCTCATATGTTCCCGGCAATCCCCCGGGCAACAGAGACCCTTCCATGGTGAAACGGCGCGGCTGGCCGGTCTCCATGACCTGCCGGTAGGCCTTAAACTGCACCGTCTCTTCAATGCCCGGATGGAGGGTAAACAAGTCGCGGCCCAGCAGTTCTTCTTCCTCCAGGCGGGTGGCACGTGAGGCGGCCTGATTGGCATGAGTATAACGCCACTCGCTGTCAATGATGTAACAGATGTCGGTGATGCCGTTGAAAATCTGGCGGTAGCGTGCCTCGCTCTCTTGAAGGGCCTGCATGGCTCTGGCGTGATCAGTTACATCAATCGCCATGATCTGGATGGCCGGCCTGCCGCGGTAGGCCGCCGGCGTGAAGGTGACATCAGCCACCACTTCCTGACCGTCCAGCCGGGTAATTCTCTGCATGGGGAAGCTCTGCGGCGTCCCGCTCTGCTCGAGTGCGGTGAGCGATGCCTTGCACTGATCACGTTTTTCAGGCGCGGCAAAGTCAGCCAGCGGCCTGCCAAGCAGATCAGATGCCTGCTGAGCGCCTGCCAGCTTGACCCCAGCCGGGTTGATATAGACGAGCCGCCCCTTATAACAGAGAGCGGTCGCTACCGGGGAATATTCAGTTAAGCGGCGGTAGAATTTCTCGCCCTGCGGGAGAGAATGTGAAGGGTGGGATGGAGTCTCAGGCAGGTGCGAGTTGATGGTGTCGTCCGGCCCTGACGTTGTCATGCACTGCTCCCAGCCGCTGCCCCATGCGGCTAAGGCAGGGGGCAATTTCGGACTTCCATCATCATTATACCGGTCTATATCTCTGTGCGCAGGCTTTTTTAGCCTGTTGGGTGTTACGGATCAGTTACAACAGCGGGCCGGAAGATTGGTTCACGCCTCTTTCAGGGGGCAGGGAGAGTGAACCAAAAGATACTGCCCTGTCCGGGTGTGCTGATCACACCTACCTCGCCGTTGAGCTTGGTAATGATACGCTGAACGATGGAAAGTCCCAGCCCAGAGCCGCCTATTGCCTCACGATGAAAGCGGGCAAACATCTCAAACACGCGGGGCTGATCCTCAGGGGTGATGCCCGTGCCGTTGTCCTCAACCTCATAGCGGACTTGTTTGCCCTGTCGTATCCCCCGGATCACGATGCGCGGGGCAGGGTTCTCATCCCCGATGTATTTGATGGCGTTGTCAATCAGGTTGGCAAAGACATGCTCCAGCCATGGCCTGAAACCCAGCACTGCCGGCAGTTCCGAGGCTGTTTCAAAGACAAAGCCCCGTTCTTCAAGCCGCTCTCTGAACTGTTCCCGTACCGACTCGATGACATCCCACATCAGCACGGTCTCCGGCTGAACTTCTGCCCGGCTGAGCTTCGACAGCGTCAGGATGTTTTCGATGATGTCCCTCATCTTGAAAGCGTAAGCCTCAATCGTGGCCAGATATGTCTGGATGTCGGGGGGAACAACCTCGGCGAAATCTGTGCGTAACAGGTTGGTATAGCCTACCACCACCTGAAGGGGGGCTTTCAGGTCATGGGCTACTGTGTGGCTGAATGCATCCAGCTCTTTGTTGCTCTGTTCGAGTTCAGCAGTGTAGCGGCGGGCTGTCTCGTACAGACGGGCGTTGCGGATGGCAATGGCGGCTTGATCGGCGAAGGCTTGCAGGCGCTCAGCGTGGGAGGCATTGAAAAAGCCCGGCGTGAGACTGTCCACATTGAGGAAGCCGATCACCTCGCCTTCGAGCACAATGGGGGCGGCGGCATATGAATACTGCCAGTAGCCGTTGGTAAACAGAATCCAGCCGGAGTACGTCCGCACATCGGGAATGCTCATGGGGCGGCCCGTCTCGACCATATGGCGCAGGTTAGGCGTCTCTGAAACCGAGAAGCACAGCTCGGTCAGCGGTTTATGACGTTCCGGCGGGTAGCCCTTGAAGCGCACCACACGGGCTGTGCCCCCTTCGATCAACATGACGTTGGCGGCATCGTGCGGCACTACGCGTTCGATATTTTCTAGGATGCGATCCAGCACCTCGTTCAGGTCGAGGGTGCTGGTGAGCAGGGCGGCTGTGTCGCGCAGAGCTTCCATTTCTTGTTGGGCCTGCTCCATCCGGATGCAGTCGGTGATGTCCCGGCAGGTGACGAGCAGGCAGGCCGGCGGGTCTCCCTCCAGAGACAGCCGCTGTACGGTTGTCTCTGAGATGAAAGTTGAACCATCCTTGCGCATCCGCTCAACCCGTTTGAGGCGGGTTTTCCCTTTGACAGCCTCTCTAAGCATGGGGCGCATGGCGGACTGCCATGCCTGTTTGGGGTGGCAGACGGCCATCTGCCGCCCGGTCAGTTCGTCAGCGGTGCTGTAGCCGTGCAGAGTTGCCCAAGACGGGTTGGCATACAGCACCACGCCGTCCGGGTCGCAGACGGCAATGCCTTCCTCCAATTGGTGGACGATCTGACTAAAGGTGTGTTCGAGGAAGGCCCTGTTCAGGGATGACGGCTCACCCTGTGTATCGGGCTGTGAATGCTCCATGTGTGCGGCCCTGTGTGTTCCCTGTGCCAGTGAAGAGGAACAAATACCTTGACACTCTATTTTAATGTATCTTTGTCTGGTAATCCATAGGTTCTTCTTAGTATTGTAACATGACTGCAAGGTTTAGAGAGCCGCTGTGTGCCTCTGTCGGTCCGGTTTCCTTCGGCGTCTTTGCCCTGAGCAGGCGTCTTCTGCTTGCACGTCATCGCGGGACTTGCATAATAGGGTTTCAGTCATGAGTTAGATCAACGAGCGGGATGCAATGGCAAAAATACTCTGGGATGAGTCAATGGCAACGGGTCTGCCCGAAATAGACGGACAACACAAGGAACTTCTGGAGAAGCTCAATGAGCTTTCAGAGGCTATTGAACAGCGCAAGGGCAGGCAGAGAGCAGGCGAGCTTCTCGACTTTTTGCAGTTCTATGCCGCATGGCATTTTGAACGCGAAGAAGCCTGTATGGAGAAGTATCACTGCCCGCTGGCTAACGCGAATAAGCAGGGGCATCAGGAGTTTCTGCGCCGCTTTGGCGAGCTTCACCAACTGTATGAGGAGACCGGCCTGGACACGGCGGCGGCGCAGGAAGTCTACCGCCGGCTGTTGGACTGGGTCGTCAACCACATCTTGAGGATTGATACCAGTCTGGCGGTGTGTGTGCCGGATTCGGAGAAGGGGTAAGGCAGAGAGAGACCTTCGGCAGGATGACAGTGCGGTGTGGAGGGTCTGCCCACACCGCACTGTTGTTTTCACGGAGGAGTCGGGCCGGCAAGACTGCCGGCGGAGATGTCACATCAGCATCCTGAGGGGGTCTTCGAGAATCTGCTTGACCCGTTGCATAAACCGGGCCGCCTCTGCCCCGTCTGTGACGCGGTGATCGGCGCTGAGCGTCATCTTCATCCGCCAGCCAACGCTTACTGTCCCGTCTTCCTGCACAACCGGCACGCGCCGCGCCGTCCCGACCGCCAGGATGGCCGCCGCCGGCGGGTTGATGATGGCCGCGAAGTTTTCTACATCAAAGCCGCCCAGATTAGAGACACTGAAGGTCTCACCTTCAACATCCTCCGGCTTGATCCTGCCCTCACGGGCGCGGGCGATCAGAGCGCGGTGGGTGAAGGCCATCACCGTCAGAGGGGTGCGGTCGGCGTCCTGACTGACCACGTTGATCAGCCCCTCATCCAGCGCAACGGCAATCCCGATATTGATTCGGGCATGGCGGATGAGCGTGTCGCCGTTGAAGGACGAGTTCAGGTTCGGGAACTCGCGCAGGGCCAGCGCCGCCGCTTTAATGATCATGTCATTGACTGAGACCTTCTTGTCCTCTGAGTCGATCCGTGCGTTCAAGTCGGCACGCAGTTCCATAGCCGCCCCCATATCCACTTCCGTTGTAATGTAGAAGTGGGGGATGGTGGTCTTGCTCTCGACCATACGCGCCGCAATGCGGGCACGCATGCGGGGGGTGGGGATCACCTCGTCCCTGGCGCTGACCGCAACGGGTGTCAGAACAGGCGGCACAGGAGCGGGTACGCTGACCCCTTGAAAGGCCTCTATATCAGCCTTGACAATCCGGCCCTGCGGCCCGGTGCCGGTTACCTGCCGGATGTCTATGCCGCGCTCCTCGGCCAGCCGGCGAGCCAGCGGACTGGCCCGCACGCCCTCCGGCAAGCCGGAGCCGTCATCGCCGGTTGCCGGTGCCGGCACGGCGGGCGCCGGTGAGGGTGCGGCAGGCGCCTGAACAGGTGCACCGCCCTCTTGGGCGGCTTGTGCTACCCCCAGCGCGGCCAGATCAACGGCCTCGCCCGGCTCGCCGACTACGGCAATCGGCGCACCAATAGGGACCCAGTCCCCTTCGTTAACCAGCAGGCTCAGTATCGTGCCGCTGACGAATGCCTCGACCTCGACAGTAGCCTTATCGGACTCGATCTCGGCGATGATCTCGCCTGTCTTAACCGTATCGCCGACCTGCTTGACCCATTTGACAAGCTGGCCCTCTCGCATGTCAAAGCCCAGCTTGGGCATATTGACCAGTTCTGCCATGTTGTCCCCTTTTCCAAGAATCCATCTACCGACCGGGCAGGGAGCGGTGTTCCGCTGTATGCCCGCCGGTCCGGGATCACAAAATCTCTTTGACGGCCCGAATAACCTTCTGAGCGTTGGGCAAAGCGCTCTGTTCCAATTCGCGTGAGTAGGGCAACGGCACATCCTCTGTGGAGACACGCTTGACCGGCGCGTCCATCCAGTCGAATGCTTCCTCCTGAATGCGGGCGGCTGCCTCTGCGCCGACACCGTACAGGGCATGTGCCTCCTCGACGACCACACAGCGGTTAGTCTTCTTGAAGCTCTGGATGACCAGCCCGATGTCGAGCGGGCGCAAGGAGCGCAGATCAACTACCTCAGCGCTGATGCCCTCCTTCTCTAACTGCTTAGCGGCGTCCAGCGCGACATGCACCATCTTGGCGTAGCTGACGAGGGTTACATCTTTGCCTTCACGCTTGACGTCGGCTGTGCCGAGCGGAACGGTGTAATCACCGACCGGCACTTCGCCGCGTGTCTGGTAGAGGGTGCTGTGCTCGACGAACATCACTGGATTATCCTGCCTCAGCGCGGCCTTGAGCATCCCCTTAGCGTCATGGGGCGTGGAAGGCACAACCACCATCAGGCCGGGGAAGTGCGCAAACAGATGTTCCGGGCTGTGTGAGTGCGTCGCGCCGAGCTGTCTTCCGCCGCCGGTGGTAGTGCGGACAACCAGCGGTACGGTAAACTGTCCGCCAAACATGTAACGGGCTTTGGCGGCATGGTTGATCAGCGCGTCGAAGGCAAGGAAGGCAAAGTTGATGGTCATGATCTCGGCTACAGGGCGCAGACCGTTCATGGCCGCCCCGACTGCTGTCCCGACAATGGCCTGCTCGGCGATAGGGGTATCACGGACACGCTTCTCGCCAAAATGATCAATAAATCCGCGCGTGACGGCATAGGTGCCGCCCCATACGCCGACCTCTTCTCCCATGATGAAGATACGCTCGTCGCGCTCCATCTCCTCCCACAGGGCATCCGAGATGGCCTCGCGGAATGTCTTGATGACTTTTTCCCCGCTGGCGGCGGGTGTGGCAGTGGTGCTAGACAGTGACATCGGTGTACAACTCCTCCGGTGCAGGCAGGGGGCTGTCCTTGGCAAAGGCGACTGCCTCAGCAATCTCCTCATCGGCGGCTCGGTCGAGGGCCTCCAAGTCTTCTTTGGTTGCCAGCCCTTCGCTGAGCAGATAAGCCGCCCAGCGGTCAATCGGGTCTTCGGCCTTCTTGGCCTCGACTTCGTGGGCGGGACGGTAACGCTCCGGGTCACCCATGGAGTGGCCGCGGTAGCGGTAGGTGATCACTTCCATCAGGAATGAGCCTTTGCCGGAACGGACATACTCGGCGGCCTCCTGAATCATCTCGTAGGTGGCCAGCAGGTCCATGCCGTCCACCTGCATACAGCACGGCATTCCGTAGGCTTCGGCCTTTTTGGCAATGTCAGCTACTGCCGACGCGCGTGTGACCGCCGTCCCCATGCCGTACTGGTTGTTCTCAATCAGCCACACGACGGGCAGTTTCCAGACGGCGGCTAAGTTGAGGGCCTCATGGAAGTAACCAATGTTGGTCGCGCCGTCGCCCATCATGGCCAGCGTGATACGGTCGGAGCCGGTGTACTGATCGGCCAGCGCCAGGCCAGCCGCCAGCGGCAGATGCCCGCCGACGATAGCCCACCCGCCCCAGAAACGCTTCTCCTTGCTGGCCAGATGCATCGAGCCGCCCTTACCCTTGCTGACGCCGGTCGCCTTGCCAAGCATCTCAGCCATGACGGCTTTCGTGCCCAGCCCGCGCACCAGCGCCACACCATGATCGCGGTAGGCAGTGATGATGTTGTCATCCGGGCGGAGAGCATATTGTGCCGCTACGGCGATGGCCTCCTGCCCGATGTACAGGTGCAGAAAGCCGCCAATGTCGCCTGCCGCGTACAGCTCGGCGCACTTCTCCTCGAAGCGCCGGATGACCATCATCATACGGTAGGCCTCCAGCTTTTGTTCTTTGGTCAATGCCATACAGGTCTCTCCAGTACAGGGAAGTCAGATGTAAAAAGTTGTAATCCCTATAAATTGTATCGAATCAGCGGCCATCAGCGCACATTGGTGAACCGTATGGGAGGGTCTATTCTGCGATTGGCAGCCAGACCGTGAAGGTGGCTCCCTTGCCCGGCTCGCCCGTGCTGGCGGCCTCGATGAAGCCGTGATGCCGCTCGACGATCTCTTTGGCCGTTGCCAGGCCTAGTCCGGTGCCCGGCACACCGGACGCGCGTCCAGCCCTCCCGCGGAAGAAGCGTTCGAACAGATGCGGCATCTCGTCAGGCTGAATGCCGTTGCCGGTATCGCTGATGCTGAAGGTGACCCACCTCTTCCCCTCACGCCTGCGGGTTCGTGTGCGCAGTGTCACCCTGCCGCCGGAGGGCGTGTAATGCAGTGCGTTGGCCATCAGGATGTCCAACGTATGCCCCAACAGCATGGCATCACCCATCGCGGCTGGCAGATCGGGCTGTTCCTTGAAAGTGATCCGCAAGCCGCGCTGTTCGGCCAGCATAGTTCGGTCGGTCACATACACGCTGATCAGGGCATTCAGGTTCAAAGGGGCAGGGTTGATGGTGATCTGTTCCTGATCCATGCGCGAGAGGAACAACAGGTCTTCGACGATAAACTCCAAGCGGTCGGTCTCGCGGTTCAGCCGGTCGAGGTAGGCCATGGCCTTATCGGGGCGTGCGGTCAGCAGGTGATGGTAGAGCTTGAGGCTGGCAATCGGGGTGCGCAGTTCATGGGAGATGTTGGCCACGAACTCGTCCTTGACGGCGGAAAGCTTGACCAAGCGATCATGGGCGGCCTGCAACTCAGCCGTGCGTTCCCTGACCCGCTGTTCCAGCTCGGCGTGAGCCTGAGATTTGGCGATGGCCAGCGCGATCAGCTCAGCCGCCTGTGCGGCCCACGAGACCTCATCCTCTGTAAAGTGATGAGGGCTGTTAAAGGCCAACAGCATCCCGCCCAGGTTGCGCCCGTCGGCTTGGAGGGGCAATGCTACAACCGACCGGGCAGGGAAACGCTCGGCGATGTGGCGGCTCAGGTGGGGGCTGTTGAACACATCCTCAACGACCAGCGGGCGGCCTGTCCGTAGCACATACTCGGTTAACGTTTTCTCGTTGGGCTGAGGAGGGAACAGGCGGCGGTATTCCTCGCCCAGAGGGCCGGAGGCCGCCATGGGGACAACCCAGCGATTCTCGGAGTCCCAAAACGTGATGTAGCACCCGTCCCCCCCAATGATGCTGGCGGCGGTGTCAGCCAACTTCTGGAGCAGTTCTTCCAGATCGAGGGTGGCCGTCCCAATGCGCGTGATGGCGTTCAAGGTGGCCAGCCGCTGGTTTTGAATCTGGCTCTCGCGGTAGAGCCGGGCATTGCGGATAGCGATGGCGGCCTGATCGGCCAGCGCGGCCAGACGCTCAGCGTGTTCGGGGGTGTAGAAGTCGGGCACAAACTTAGCTACCGTGATGAAGCCTGCTGTCTCATCCCCTATGCGGATGGGTGCGCCCAAGTGAGCACGCATCTGCTCTGTCTCCGGCCCTGGAATCCAGTACGGGTCGGCCCGCACATCGGGGATAATGAAGGGCTGTCCGGTTTGGGACATCTCGCGCAGGTTGCGTGTCTCGGCCACAGTCAGATAGCGTTTCAGCATGGCCTCACCTTCATCTGCCGAGTACCCGCGATAGCGTACCACGCGGGCATCCCCCTCCTCAACCAGCAGGATGTGTGCGACATCATACGGCACGACCCGTTCGATGTTGTCCAGAATGCGCTCCAGCACCTCTTCGAGGTCGAGCGTGCCGGTCAGTGCGGCGGCGGTGTCACGCAGGGCCTCAGCCAGGGCACGCTGTTCGCGCTCGGCTTCTTCAGCCTGCCGGCGGGCGACATTCTCGTTCTGGGACTGTTCATACAAGAGGGCGTTACGGGCGGCCACCGCCGCCTGTGCCGCCAGTGCCTCGCAGAGGCGCAGATTATCCTGGCTGTAGGCCCCGCTCTGGTAGCTGAATACCTGAAGGACGCCTGCCGCCTGTCCCTCCAGCTCGAGAGGCACGATCAGCGCTGAACGGGTGACCTGTGCATCCTCAGGGGGGTCTCCCTCCACAACCCCCTTCTCGCTGACGGTATACTTGTTCAGGGAAGTTTTAACGTATTCCTGATAGTTATCCAGCCTCAGCGGCTCACCTGATCGGATCACCCTGCTCTGCGTGCCGTGTCCTTCCGGCTCAAGGGGGAGGGGCGGAAACTCGTTGACATCCAGCCGCTGACCTTCGTGCCGGGCATACACACACCGGATCAACTGGTCTTCGGGGTTATAAGAGGAGACATACAGCCCGTCACAGGGCATGATCTGGCTGACGGCGCTGAACAGCGCATCGTAGACCGACTCCAGCCTGAGGGAGCGGTTCAGCTCTTGACCAAGCTGGTAGAGGAGGGTGATCTCGGTATTGCGCCGGCGGAGCGCCTCTTCGGCCTGCTTGCGGTCGGAGATGTCCAACAACATGCCTTGAATGTAGGCAGGTGTGCCGCTCTCGTCTGCCAGAACAACGGCTTCGTCGCGCAGCCAGATCAGGCGGCCATCCCGCGTGATCACACGGTACTCTTGCAAGAAGGGCTGTCTCGTGTTGCGGGTGCGGTTATAGGCGGCCAGCACCTGCTCGCGGTCATCGCGGTGGATCAGGCGGTACCACAGATCGGGCGAGGCGACATACTCCTCGGCGGTGAAGCCGGTTATCTTTTCAATCTGGGGGCTGATGTACAGCGTGCTGAAGGTTTCGTTGAGGCCGGCAAGGTAGAAGGCGCCGGGCATTTGCTCGACCAGCCTGCGGTAGCGTATCTCAGCTTCGCGCAGGGCTTGTTCGGCCTGCTTGCGTTCGGTGATGTCCAGCGCCGTGAAAACCAACCCCTTCTCCATGTGCCCCGCTTCGAGGGTGGCAGAGGTCAGGGAGATGTCAATCAGCGAGCCGTCTTTGCGTCTGAAGCGTGTCTCGACTGTGCCGACGTCATGTGCCTCGATCTGGGGGTGTTTGATCCGCTCCACCCGCTCGTACTCCTCGTCGCTGTCGTACAGGATACGGGCGCTCTGCCCCTCCAGCTCTTCGGCGGTGTAGCCAAGCATCCGTGTAAGGTGCTCGTTTGTCCAGCCCAGCACGCGTCCTGCTTTGACCAGCCCAATGCCGATAGGAGCGGCAAGGAAGATGCCGCGCAGGGTGGCTTCCCGTTCGTGCAGGGCTTCCAGTGCGGCGCGGTGAGTTTCATTCTCCTGCTCTATAGCTTTGAGGGTGCGTTGGACCAGCGCGTAGATCAGCACGGCTGTGCCGGCGACGAAGACAGCCCACCTGTACTCATGGATGTATCTGAGGAGGGCTGGGTTATTGGCCGTCAGCGCCCGGCCCCCATATTCCGTCAACGTGAACCATAGCCCGCCCGCGACGGCATACACTACCGCCGCCCACAACGGAATCGCGCGGCGCGGTTTGGGGTTTGGATTGGGTACGGGGAGAGATTCCTTTTCTTCTCTCATGCTGAGCGCCCCCTGTCTTTGGCTCTGTGCCTCCGGCCCTTGGGCAATGAGCCTGCTTATGCCGGGCGGCTCTTCCCTAAGATGAACTTCTCAGTTGGGCCAGCTTCTGCGTGAGGAGGGGGTGATCGCAGTAGATGCCCCGGTACTCCTCCGGCAGCATGCTGGCCAGTGTCACCATGATCTCGTCGGTGTACTGATCAAGCTGTGCTGTCCGGGCATGTCCGGGCGGCAGGCGGAACGGCTTGCCATATCGGACGTACACGTCGGCCCGTCTGAATCGTTTCAGGGCGGCCCCTATCTTGTCTGTGCCCCAGATCGCTACTGGCACAAGGGGGACATCAGCCCGCGTAGCCAAATAGGCGGCACCGGTCTTGCCCTGAATCAGACCGCCGGTGCGGCTGCGTGTCCCTTCGATGGCCATGCCCAGACAATGCCCGTCCTCCAGAATGGCTAGTGCCTGCCGCAGAGCCTTACGGTCAACCTCCCCGCGCCGAATGAAGACCGCCCCTGCGACCCGCAACAGGGGGCCGAAGAGCAGGTGATGCTCGTACTTCTCCCCGGCCAGCACATGAATCACGCGCGGCGTGGCGGCAAAGTTGATCGGCGAATCCATGTAGCTGAGATGGTTGGAGACAAGAATGCAGGCTCCGCTGGCCGGCACATGCTCGACGCCCTCGATATGCAGTCGTGTCAGGAGGCGGGCTAGAAAACGGATGATGACCCGCAGGAGTTTGTACAGCCCCTCAGGCAAGGGAGGGTAACGGCGTGGACGACGGGCCACTTGCACCTTCCTAGTTGATGTCTGCTCCCGCGCAGATACGTGATTGATTACAGTATAGCACAAGCTCAGCACAGGTTAAGTGTTCGAGGCGGGTTGCGCCGTGGGTTCTCTAATGCAGAACCTACATTCCGCTTATATATATCTGATATGGGCCGCCTAAGATAGTCAGGAAATCTAAACGGGATGAGAGAGAAAGATAGGAGAATCTATTGGTATGGACCTCAATCGTTTTACCCAGAAGGCCCAGCAGGCAGTCTTCAGTGCACAGGATTTGGCGCGTGATTACCATCACAACGAGATTGTGCCGGAACACCTGCTGTTGGCCCTTTTACAACAGAGTGACGGCGTCGTCCCTGAGGTTGTCATGCAGATCGGGGCACAGCCGTCTGCGTTGATCGCTGAACTGGGACGCCTATTGAATGCACGACCGAAGGTACATGGGTCTAATGTTCAGATCGGCCTCAGCCGCCCGGCGGCAGATGCCCTGGTCAACGCCGAGCTGGAAGCTAAGCGGATGCGTGATGAGTATGTCTCGACCGAGCATATCCTGCTGGCTCTGACCAATGACCGCTCGTCAGCGGGCGAACTGCTGGGGCGCTATGCCGTGACGCACGATGCCGTGCTCCATGCCCTGCGTGTGGTACGCGGCTCACAGCGCGTGACCTCCCAGAATCCGGAGACAGTCTATCAGCCGCTGGAAAAATACGGACGCGACCTGACAGCATTAGCGCGGCAGGGCAAGCTTGATCCGGTCATCGGGCGCGATGAGGAAATCCGGCGTGTGGTGCAGGTCCTCAGCCGCCGCACTAAGAACAACCCGGTGCTGATCGGTGAGGCAGGCGTCGGCAAGACAGCTATCGTTGAGGGGCTGGCGCAGCGCATCGTACACGGCGACGTGCCTGAGGGCCTGAAAAACAAACGCATCGTGGCGCTGGATATGGGCGCACTGGTAGCCGGAACGAAATACCGGGGTGAGTTTGAAGAGCGTCTCAAGGCGGTGCTGAAGGAAGTCAGTGAGTCGGGGGACATCATCCTGTTCATTGATGAACTGCATACTGTCGTAGGAGCCGGCGCCGCTGAAGGCGCAATGGATGCCGGCAACATGCTGAAACCCATGCTGGCACGCGGCGAACTGCATGCCATCGGCGCAACGACGCTGGACGAGTACCGCCAGCACATTGAGTCCGATGCGGCCCTGGAACGGCGTTTCCAGCCGGTGTTTGTGGATGAGCCAAGCGTTGAGGAAACCATCAGCATACTGCGCGGCCTCAAGGAGCGCTATGAGGTGCATCATGGCGTGCGCATTCAGGATGCGGCCGTCATTGCGGCGGCCACGCTGTCGGCCCGTTACATCACCGACCGTCAATTGCCGGATAAGGCCATTGACCTGATTGACGAGGCGGCGGCACGCCTGCGGATGGAGATTGACAGCAAGCCCGCTGAGATTGATGCAGTGGACCGTGCCATCATGCAGTTGGAGATCGAGCGTGAGGCCCTCAAGAAGGAGAAGGACAAGGCCAGTCAGGAGCGCCTGAAGAGCATCGAGCGGGAGATCGGTGAACTGCGCGAACGGGCTGATGCCCTTCGGGCACGCTGGCAACGCGAGAAGGAGGCTATTGTCAGCCTGCGTGAGATCAAACAGCAGATCGAGGATACGCGCATTGAGATCGAGCGGGCTGAACGTCAGGCGGACCTCGAAAGGGCGGCTCGGCTCCGCTATGGCACTCTGCGCGAGCTTGAGAGACAGCTTGCCGAGCGCGAGGCCTATCTGGAAGAGTTGCAGGCTGAAGGGGCGATCCTCAAGGAAGAGGTTGATGCCGACGAAATTGCCAATGTGGTCAGCAGTTGGACGGGCATCCCCGTCAGCCGCCTGCTGGAAGGCGAGATGGAGAAACTGCGCCATATGGAGGAGCGTCTGCACACGCGGATTGTGGGGCAGGACGAGGCAGTGCGGGCTATCTCAAACGCAGTACGCCGCGCCCGTACCGGCCTGCAAGACCCAAACCGTCCGGTGGGGTCGTTCCTGTTCCTTGGGCCGACCGGTGTCGGCAAGACGGAGTTGGCCCGCGCCTTGGCCGAGTTCCTCTTCGATGATGAGGATGCCATGGTGCGTATTGACATGAGTGAGTATCAGGAGCGGCATACCGTCAGCCGTCTGATTGGTGCGCCGCCCGGCTACGTGGGTTACGACGAAGGGGGCCAGTTGACTGAGGCCGTGCGGCGGCGGCCGTACTCAGTAGTGCTGTTTGATGAGATCGAGAAGGCACATGTTGAGGTGTTCAACACCCTGCTTCAGGTGCTGGACGAGGGGCGTTTAACAGACGGGCATGGGCGCACGGTGGACTTCAGGAACACTGTGATCATCATGACCAGCAACATCGGCAGTCACATCATCAAGGAGCATGGTGCGGAGGTCGCCCGTGAGATGGTCATGCAGGAGCTGGATCGTTACTTCCGGCCTGAGTTTCTCAATCGGCTGGATGAGATCATCCTCTTCCACAACCTGACAAAGGAAGACATCAAGCAGATCGTCGAAATCCAGCTCCGGCGTCTGGAGGAGATCATGGCCGACCGCCGGTTGAGCATCGAGCTGACTGATGCCGCCCGTGAGTATCTGGCAGAGATCGGTTATGATCCGGTCTATGGGGCGCGTCCACTCAAGCGGGCTATTCAGCGCGAGCTGGTTGACAGGCTGGCGCTGGCCCTGCTGGACGGCGAGATCGCAGAGGGCGACCGCGTCAGGGTAGATGTCAATGAGGATGCCAGCGGGCTGATCTTCTTCCCTGTTGAGCGGGCTATGCCTTACAGCGTGGCAGAGGTATAACCATCGCGCGGGCTGGGCGGGGGCGCATGAAAAGGCGCCCCCGTTTTGATTCCCCCGCTATTTTCCGATTTTGCCGATTGACGTTACACTCCCCTGTATGATCGCCGCTGTAGATGTCTCACCTGCTGTCAACGGCAAGGCCGGGCTGGGCCGTTATGCCGCCTCTCTGACTGCCGCACTGGCGCAGGAGCGCCCCGGCCAAGTACGCCTGTTTGCTAACCTGACCGCGCAGGCCCGCATCCCCCCTGAGCTTGGAAGCCTGCCCTTGCGGACAGTCCGGGCCGGTTACAAGGCTTGGCGCATGGCCGTCTGGTTGGGGCAGTTGGCCGGAGTCGGGTTTAACCGCCTGATCGGGGAGTGTGCGGTGTTCCATGCCACTGAGCATCTGCTTGTGCCGGTGCGGGGTGTGCCGACCGTCCTGACGGTACATGACCTGATCTATCGGCTCTTTCCAGCCCATCACAAGCGCCTGAACTTCTGGTATCTCAACGCCGCTATGCCCCTCTATGTGCGCCGTGCCGATGCGGTCATCGCGGTCAGCGAGTCCACCAAGCGCGACTTGATCCGGCTGTACGGCCTGCCGCCGGGCAAGATCACCGTGATCTACGAGGCGGCTTCGCCGGTGTTTCGTCCTCAGCCGCCGGAGCGTGTCGAGGCGGTACGCGCACGGTACGGCCTGCCGAAGCGCTATCTGCTGTCAGTGGGGACAATTGAGCCGCGCAAAAACCTCTCGCGCCTAGTCGAAGTGCTGGCCGTCCTGCGCCTCGATGCCCCTGACCTGAGGCTGGTTGTGGCCGGCGCGAGAGGATGGCTGTTTGAAGGTTTCTTTGAGGCCATCGAGCGGCATGGGCAGGAGCAGGCAGTCATCCTGCCCGGCTATATTGCCGATGATGATCTGCCGGCGCTGTATGCCGGTGCGGAGGTCGTTGTACAGCCCTCGCTGTATGAGGGATTTGGTCTGCCGGTGCTGGAGGCAATGGCTTGCGGCGCACCGGTGGCGTGCAGTCGCTCCTCAAGCCTAGGGGAGATTGCCGGGCAGGCCGCGCTCACCTTTGACCCGCTCAACGTGGAGGAGATGACCAGCACGATCCGCCGTCTGTTGGCCGATGCCGATTTACGCGAGGCACTGCGCCAAAGGGGGCTGGCTCATGCGGCGGGGTTCTCGTGGGAGAGGGCGGCGCGTGAGACATGGGCCGTATATGATCAGCTCAGCCGTTGAGTGCCGGTCTCCCCTTGTGCTCATTTTAGAGTGATGCTATCCTAGAGAACAAGGGAGCTGACTGCACGAAGGACTGGGAGCACATGTCAGACAATATGGATACCTCTTCCAAGCGGGGCACCGATAAACTCGGTGAGGAACTTGTACAAGACTTGACCATCCTAGAACCAGAGATCACCTACCGCCCTATGCCTCACAGCGACGTAGCGGGCGGCGCCGGAACGCGCCCTGTGTGGCGGGTGCGTTTTGAGCTGGCCTCTGACCCAAGTGTGTGTTTCGGGCTGGACATCAACGACGAGATTACACTGGGCCGGGCAGGAAGCGGGCCGGACTTCCTTGATTTGGGGCCGTACAAGGCGGCAGAGATGGGCGTGTCGCGCCGCCATGCTGTCTTGCGTCCTACCCCTTCTAAGCTGTACGTGCTGGATGTGGGGAGCACCAACGGGACATGGCGCAATGGCCGCTCGATTGGTGTCAATACCCCCTATAACATAGTAGACCGTGACACGCTGACTTTCGGGCGGCTTCAGTTTGTTGTGCGTATCATTGAACGCCCGCGAGGGGAGACGGGGGTCCTCCAGAAGAAGGCTGATCTGGCTGATGCGCTGACCCAGATGGCGAAGGCCATCACCTCACAGCTTGAGCTGGATGAGGTGCTTGCTCAGGTGCTGGATATGGCGGTGGCCATGACCTCGGCGGGGGAGGCGGCTGTCTGGCTGGTGGATGAGCAGACCGGCGAGCTGTTTCTGGAGGCCCAGCGCGGCATTGAGGATGAGCGCATCAGGCGGATGCGTTTGCCTGCCACTGACGACAGCCTGGTAGGCAAGGTAATCAAGACCGGTCAGCCGGTCCGTGCCAGCCGTGAGCCGGGCGGTGAGCCGATCAAGGTCAAGACGGGTTATCTGGTGGAATCATTGGTTTATGTACCGCTGACTCTGGGCGGGGTGACGTTCGGGGTGCTGGCGGCGGCTCATCGTGAGGGGGGCAAACAGTTTACCCAGCGCGATGAGAAGATACTGAGTGACATCGGTGATTTTGCCGCTATTGCCGTTCAGAACTCGCGGCTGTATCAGGCCACTGACAAGGCACTGGCGGTGCGGGTCAAGGAGCTGGCGGCGCTCAATGAGTTGATGCAGGCGGTGACTTCCTCGCTTGACCTCAGGCGGGTGCATGAGGTGCTGATGGAGCAGGTGCGCCGGCATTGGGAGGTAGAGGCGGCGGCGTTGTGGCTGGTGGATGAGGCCGCCCAGAGAATGCAACTCTTCTCTGACGGGGTAGGCCAGACCATTGCCCAGAAGCCCAGAACAGGCCGGCTGGGGCAGGGGATCGTCGGCAAGGTAGCCCGTAATGGGAAGGCGCTTGCTGTCAGCGAGGTGTCCAAACACCCTGATTACAACCCCGATACAGATATGGTAACGGAGACACCTCCACATTCAATGGCCTGCGTGCCGTTGCTTGTTCAGAATGCGCCGGTGGGGGTGCTGGCACTGTTCAATAAGAAGGGCGGCCACTTCACAGAAGAGGATGTTGAGCGGCTTGGCGTGTTTGCAGGCCCGGTTGCCACGGCCATTCAGAATGCGCGGCTGTATGCCCAGTCCGAGCGTGAGCGGGCGACCTTCCGCGCGACGGCCAACGCCCTGCGCCAGCCCCTGCTGATACTCGATGAGAGCGGTGAGGTGCTCATCTCAAATGAGGCGGCTCAGCAATTGGTGGAAAAGCACCTGTCTCAGGTGTTGCAGGGCCTGAGCGGCGGGGTAGGGCGCACCACGGAGATCACGGTCGGCCCTAGCACCTACATTGCGACTACCGAGTATTCACCCGGCGTAGGCACGATTGCCGTCATGCAGGACATCACCTATGTCAAGAAGCTGGAACAGGCCCGCAACGAGTTTGTGTATGTCCTGTCGCATGATCTGAAAAGCCCGCTGACATCCATCCGGGGGTGGGCTGACCTGCTTGTCAAGTATAGTTCGCTCAACGAGCAGGGGGTCCAGTTTGTACGGAGTATCAATCAGGCCGCTTCACGCTTGTTAGGGATGATCGAACAGCTTCTCGATGTGGCCCTGCTCAGCGAAGCCCCCCGTCTTAACCTGCAAGACTGCCGTATGGATGAGATCGTGACCCATGTGGTCGCTGATCTGAGCGGCGCGGCGCTGGCAAAATCTACTGAGCTGACCTACAACATACAAGGCGATCCCTACACCATCCGGGCGGATGCCAAGCGGCTGGCACGCTGTCTGATGAATCTGATAGACAATGCCATCAAGTATTCGCCGGAAAAGAGCAAGGTCGTTGTGACACTGACTTATGCGCCGCAGGAGGTTATCCTGCAGGTAGAGGATAACGGCGCAGGCATTCCAGAGAAAGAATTGCCGCACTTGTTTGACAAATACTTTCAGGGCGAAAAAGGAAGCGGCGGTGTGGGGCTGGGGCTGACTATGGCTCAGGCGACAGCCAAAGCACATGGCGGCACGATCACGGCTGAGAATGTCCTGCCGCATGGGGCGCGGTTTACTGTGACACTGCCAAGAGGATAACCTTCTGCCGCGCGGGTTCTAGAACGTTCTGGGGGGTGCACAAGGGCGTGCACCCCCTTCAAACTTAGACGTTGTCGTAGGAAATGACTGAAGACAAAGCCTGATGGCTGAGCGGGTGATCGCCCTCGACTACACCGCCGCTGTGCATCAGTCGGCGGGCATTGGACGGTATGTACGGGAACTGACATCAGCACTGGCCTCTAGTGCGCCGCCGGAGTTCCAGCCTTTACGGTTGTTTGTCGCCGGCGCATGGGGGCTTGATCTTCCGCCTGCCCCTCCGGGATGCGTCTATTGCCCTTCGCCTCTCTCTGAGCGCACCCATGCCCGGCTGTGGCAAAGACTCCAACTGCCACTGCCCGTTGAGTTGTGGACGGGGCCGGCGGCCCTCTTCCATGCGACTGACTTCAGCCTGCCGCCCGTCCTGCCGGGGACGCCTACTGTATTGAATGTCCATGATCTAGCGTTTGAGCGCTATCCTGCTGAAACCATGCCCGGTATGCTGGGATACCTGCGGCGGGTCGTGCCGCGTTCGGCGAGGCGTGCCAGCCGCCTGATTGCCATCTCCGAGGCAACACGACGTGACCTGATCGAGCTGTACGATCTGCCTGCGGAGAAGATCAGCGTGGTGTATCCGGGACTGTCGCCGCGTTTTCATGAGCCTGCTCCTCGAAGCGAGTCCGAAGTGCGGGTCAGATACGGCCTGCCGGATGCTCCCATCATCCTGACGGTGGGGACGCTCCAGCCGCGCAAGAATCACAGACGGCTGGTGCGGGCGTTCAGCCGGGTGCGCGACAGAGCCGTGCTGGTCATTGCCGGCGGGGAGGGGTGGGCCTATGATGCTGTGCGTGATGAGGCAGCCCGTCTGCATCTGTCAGGGCGGGTGATCTTCACCGGCTTTGTGGATGACGCAGACCTGCCGGCGCTGTACCGTGCGGCGGTGTTGTTCGCCTACCCGGCGCTGTATGAGGGATTTGGTCTGCCGGTACTGGAGGCCATGGCCTGCGGTCTGCCGGTCGTGACCTCGAATGTGTCCTCATTGCCGGAGGTAACCGGCCCAGAGGCGGCATTGCTGATCAACCCGCTCGATGAGGAGGAGCTGGCGGCGGCGCTGGAACGGCTGTTGGATGACGAGGGATTGCGGGCCGCGCTGGCCGGGAGGGGACGCCTTCGGGCTGGGCAGTTTACGTGGGAACGAGCGGCGCAGGCGGTGTGGGATGTGTATCGTACCCTGCTTCATTTGGCCTGAGGCCTAGACATTGCTAGAATGGTGTCATCTGCCCGCTCAGATCGCTGAGAGAGGGAGGGCAGACTATTCAGTGCCGGAGCTATGCCGGCCAATAACAATGGGATGGAACGCATGAGTCCTTCCAGATTGACGCCAGAGGTCTGGCCGGTCACCGATTCGGGACAGGCCGGAGAAAACGAAGACTTTGTGCTGGTTTACCAGCCTGCCGATCCCAACGAATTACGCTATTCCGGCTGTCTGTACGTTGTGGCCGATGGGATGGGCGGTGAAGGGCGCGGGCAGATCGTCAGCCGCTATGCGGCTCAGAAGGTTGCGCATGAGTATTTCAATAACTCAGAGCCTGACCTTGGCCTGCGCCTGCGGGATGCTGTGCTGGCCGCCAACGCTGACCTGTTTGCCTATGCCCGCCAGCGCCCGGAACTGGTCAAGGTAGGGGCATCGCTGGTAGCCGCTGTGGTGCGCGGTGAGCAGGCCCATATTGCCTCTGTCGGAGACAGCCGTGCCTACTTGATCCGGGAGGGGGCTGTTCATCGGATCACGCATGACCATACGCTGGTTCAGCAGTTGGTGGACGAAGGAGCGATCTCGCCTGAGGAAGCCCGTGAGCACCCCCGCCGTGATGTGGTCCTGCGCACGCTGGGTATGGAGGAAACGGTCGCGGTAGATGTCTTTGATCTGCGCCTGCGGCCTGATGACGTGCTGGTGCTGGGCAGTAAGGGGCTGTTCCGTGCGCTGGAGGATGACGAGATCGCCCAGATTGCCGCTCATACTGCGCCGCGCACCGCCGCTGAGACGTTGATCCGCCGGGCGGCTGAGAAGGGCGGCAAGGAAAATGTCACGGTCGTCACGGCGGTGTTGCGTGACGGCGCACCGCCGCTGGCAGTCGAAGTGCCATATACATGGAACGGCCAGCCGCCGAGCTTTGAGGCACAGCCGGCGCTTTCAGTGAAACGTCCGCCTGCGCCGCCGGTCGAAACACCTACCCAGATACCGCATCCGACGGCACGGATACCGCCTTTGCCGCCTGAGCCGCCTTCACCGGCTGGAGAAACAGTCAGGGCACAGCCTGTCAGGCCGCCGGCACAGCCGCCCTATTCTGCCCCGCCGGCACAACCGGTTTATCCCAGCCCGCCGCCGGAGCAATGGACACAGCCCTATCCTCCTCAGCCGCCGGCACAGCCCTACCCTCAGCGTGGAGCGCCCCAGCCGGGGTATACACCGCCGCCGGGGTACGGAATTGACCCTGCTACCGGCCTGCCGCCTGTGCCGCCCGCCCCCTCCGGCTGGACCGGCCCTCAGCCTGCCGGTTATGTGCCGCGTGCCTACCAACTGCCTGCCCAGCCGGCCTCGCTCAGGCCGCCGCGGCGGGGTATCACACTGGGGACTTTTTTGCTGGTGGCTTTTCTGGCCGTCCTGCTGACCGTGCTGATGGTGGTCGCACTGGTCAACCCGTTCAACTGGCAGTTGCCGGCCATCTCGCTGGGCGAGGGGGCACAGCCGACAGCGACCTCTACGCTGGATCAGGCATCGCTCTACCTGACGCTGACAGCCTCGGCTATCACGCCGCCTTCCCTGCCGACGACGCCGCCTCCCGTCACCCCTACGCCGACTTCGATTGTGGCGCCGCCCGGCATGGTGCTGGTTGAGGGCGGGGCGTTCACGCGCGGGGTGGGCGATGAGGAAGCTCAGGCCGCTATCCTGCTGTGCATTCAGGAATCACAGGGCGGGACATGTAATCAGGAAAACTTCTATGATGCCCAGCCGGTTGAGCAGGTTACCCTCAGCCCCTTCTTTATGGATGTCACAGAGGTGACCAACCGCGCCTATGCGGCTTGCGTAGCCGCTGAGGTCTGCACGCCGCCTTCCAATCAGGAGTTCTATGCTGACCCGAATTTCGCCGAGCACCCGGTAGTGTATGTGACATGGGAACAGGCCCGAATCTACTGCGAGTGGACAGGCGGGCGACTGCCTACTGAGGCAGAATGGGAAAAGGCCGCCCGCTGGGACCCGCTCACCAGCCGCTCGAACATCTGGCCGTGGGGGGATAGCTGGGAGCCGGGCCGCGCTAACACACGGGCGGCAGGGCTGGGCGGGACCAGCGCAGTCCAAGCGTTTGCTCAGGACATCAGCCCGTGGGGCATCCTTGACATGGCAGGCAACGTCAGCGAGTGGGTCGCCGACTGGTACTACCCCGGTTACACCGGTCTGGGCACGCTCAACCCGACCGGGCCGGCCAGTCAGCCGTTGCCCCAGCCGGAGCGGGTAGTACGCGGCGGTTCGTTCTTGGAGCTGGCCGCCTATTCGCGGGGCGGACATCGGCTGTCAGCCCGCTTTGACCGGTCCACCAACTGGATCGGCTTCCGCTGTGTAAGGGATGTAGTCGGGGCGGCGCCGATTGCTACCCCAGTTCCTGCCGGTACACTCGCGCCGACCGGTTCACCTGCCGCTGGGGCGGCTGTCACGCCGGCGGCGCCGGGCACCATTGCGACACCATAAGGGCATCACCCGCTGACGGGATGGCGCTTGATGAGCCTCTGAGAGAATTGACTCAACTGGCAGGGCGTGGCCTGTTGCGCCCTGCCGGGTTTTTTTATCTGAAAGGGGAGGGTTGTTCCGGATTTGTATGCCGGCCTGTTGTGTGCAATACTAACCCCGCCTTGCTCAAAAACATTCGCCTAAAACGGGCAGACAGCCTGATGAACATTCTCATGTAAGGAGGCAAAAGACACACGGATATGCAACACATGGGTATGACCACGTTCGAATGGGCGATGATCTTTGCGGTGCTTGGTACGGCCATCCTGGCCCTGATCTACGCGGCGCTGCTGGCGAGGCAAATTCTGCGCTACGACAAAGGCACCGAGAAGATGCAGGCCATCTGGCAGGACATCAAGAAAGGGGCTAACGCCTATCTCCGTACCCAGCTCCGGACTGTAGCGATCCTGATAGTGGCCCTGACCGTCCTGATGTTCCTGAGTGTGTTTCTGGTGCGTCCCACGCCAGAGGCTGAGGAAATCTTCGGTGAAAACGCCCGCCTTGTGATCGCTTTTGCGCGTGCCGGCGCTTTCTTGATGGGGTCTACCTTCTCAGCGACGGTGGGCTTCCTCGGTATGAACATGGCGGTCGAGGGCAATGTCCGTGTGGCATCCGCCTCGCGCGTCAGCTATAGTGAGGCGCTCAAGATCGCTTATCGCTCCGGCACGATCACCGGCATGTTGACTGACGGGCTGGGACTGCTGGGCGGCACGCTGATCTTCATCATCTTCGGTAAAGCCGCTCCTGATGTGTTGCTTGGCTTCGGGTTTGGCGGCACCCTGCTGGCGCTGTTTATGCGTGTGGGCGGCGGCATCTTCACGAAGGCCGCTGACGTTGGCGCCGATCTGGTGGGCAAGGTCGAGGCCGGCATGGAGGAAGATGATCCGCGCAACGCCGCCGTGATCGCCGACCTGGTAGGCGACAACGTAGGCGACTGCGCCGGCATGGCCGCTGACATCTTCGAGAGCTATGAGGTGACGGTCGTTTCGAGCCTGATCCTTGGGCTGGCTCTCTCGCAGATCACAGGCAACTATCACTGGATCGTTATCCCCCTGCTGATCCGCGGGGTAGGCGTGATCAGCTCGATCATCGGGACGTATGCGGTGGCGCTGTGGAAAGGGGTGGACGCTGAGGAAGCCATGTACAAGAGTTACGAGCTTTCCAGCGCCATCACCATCACCTCAGCCTTCCTGCTTTCCTACTTCTATGCCGGCGACCTGCGGATGGGCGTGCTGAACGCCATCGGTGTAGCACTGGCGGTTGCCTTTAACCCGCTCACGGCTTATGCGACCAGCGCCAACAGCAAACGGGTCCAGCATATCTCCTCAGCAACGCGCTTTGGCCCGGCGCTGGTGATCCTTGAGGGGCTGAGCCTTGGTTATCTGTCCAGCGTGTTTGCGGTGATTGCGATCATTGTGGCACTGTCGGCGTCCATCCTGATCTATTCGGTAGGCCTGCCGGATGCCATCCGTCCTATTATCGTCTATGCGGCGGCGGCCATAGGCGTGATCGGCGGCATTATCCAGTGGGTACGCCATAAGATGTGGATTGACGGCGTGATCTTCCTGATGTGGACGCTGGTACTGGGCTTCTTCCTGTACAGCATGGCGCCCATCACTACCGCGAATGTTCAGCCACTGCCGGATTTCTTTGTGGACGGCGTGGTCGGCGGGACGCTCAAGCCCTCAGTCACATTCTCGTTTATCCTGTTTGGCGTCAGTATGATCGGCGTGGGGATGCTCTCGCACACGGGCAACAACGTCAGCATGGACACCTTCGGCCCCATCTCTGACAACGCCAACGGCATTGGCGAGGTGGCAGGTATGGAGCCGCAACAGCGCCAGATCATGGCTGACCTCGATGCCGCTGGCAACACGACCAAGGCCATCACCAAAGGCGTGGCGATTGGCTCGGCGGTCGTGGCGGCGCTGTCGCTGTATGGCGCGTTCTTCACGGACATCCGGCGGGTGTGGCCGGTGGATTTGCGCGGCCCGTTCGAGGAAGTCATCAATCTGGCTGATCCCACTGTCTTTGTCGGCCTGCTGATCGGCGGGATGTTGCCGCTGTTGTTCGGCAGTCTGTTGATCAAGGCCGTCAACCGCGCCGCCTCTCAGATGATGACTGAGGTGCGCCGTCAGCTCCGCATCCCCGCCATCTGGGAAGGCAAGGAAAAGCCGGACTACAGCCGTGCCGTGACGATCAGCACCCGCGCCGCGCAGGCTGAGCTGATCCCGCTGGGGCTGATCGCTGTGCTGGCCCCCATTGTGATCGGCCTGCTGCTCAAAGAGCGGGCGCTGGGGTCATTCCTTGCCGGCATCATCGTCAGCGGCCAGTTGCTGGCGGTCTTCATGGCGAACGTCGGCGGTGCGTGGGACAATGCCAAGAAGTTCGTGGAGGATGGGAACTTTGGCGGCAAAGGCACGCCTAACCATGCCGCCGCTGTCGTGGGTGACATTGTCGGCGACCCGCTCAAAGACACGGCAGGTCCAGCCCTCAACCCGATGATCAAGGTGATGAATCTGGTCGGGCTGATCATGGCACCCATCGTGGTGGAACAGGCCGGTTTCTCGTGGCCGGTGATTTTGATCATCGTGGGCGGCCTGCTGGCGATGGTGTGGGCTGTCCGCCGCTCTGACCGTACTGTCACGCTGGTTGAGGAGGAAGGGCTGGAGGCTGTCACGGTCAAGGCCTCAGCGGCGGACTAACCGCCGGGCAAAGTGTCGAACCTCCCACAGGGGCAGGGCTTCTGAACCTTGCCCCTGTGATCTTCCCGATGTATGTTTAGACCCCTTCCAGTACTTTCTCGTGTTCTTCCTCTTCTTCCGGCGCTTCCTGCCCGGTCTGGTACTGCGGACGCAGGTAGCCGCCGTACAGCCGCCACTCGTCCATACGGCACGAGTTGATCAGCGTGCCGTTGAAGACGCACATGTCGGGGCACGAGTCGCACATGTCCACACGACCGTCGGGCAACAGGTCGGGGGCCTGAACGATCCCGATGGACTGCATATAGACGGGCGAGAAGAGCAACAGTGGTTTACGTATCACTGTGCGGACATATTCCCGCCAGGCGCGGCGTACCGGCTCATCAAACAGGCCGGTCAGAAAGACCGTGCGGCCAACACGGTTACTGCGGCGATAGGTCAAGTAGGTCCCCTTGAACCAGTGATGCCACACCTGAGCGGCCTCCATCAGGCGGGGGCCGATTGAGCCAAGCATGTGGCCGCCTGCCAGCCCGATCTGTACGCCCATCAGCCACTTGATCGAGTCGTGGCGCTGAGTGCCGCCCAGATAGGCTGAGGCGTCGTAGTGCGGGAACTCTGAGCGAATCTTGGCCCATACGTCCCGCGAGGTCACGCCGGCATCTTCGGCCTTTTCACGCTCCAGCGCGTAGCCTAAGTCGGCGGGTTGTACCTTCTCGCCGGCAGGGGTGTAGTAGTCAACACCGGTATCCAGCCCGGCCGCACGGAAAGTGATGAAGACCAGCCCATGCACCCGGTCAATATGTTTGTTGCCCCAACGCACCACATCGTTGATCTGGTCAAAGTTGGAGCGGTAGACCGTCATGCCAAAGTTACAATACAGGCCCGGCACAGAGGCCACCAGCTCCATCAGCTCCTCGCGGAGTTCGTTCAGCTCAGCCTCTGTTTTGCCGTTCCAGCGGGGGCCGCGCTTTTGCAGGCTGTCCACGTGAAAGGCGATCCCCAGCGCCCCGGCCTTCTTGAGTTCAACCAGCAGTTCGCGCGTCAGGGCATGGCCGTTTGACAGCACCAGTGCTTCCATGCCCTGCTGTCGGATGAACGCCACGATCTCAACGATGTCGGGGTGCAGGATCGGTTCTCCGCCGGCGATGCTGATGTTGTAGACCTTACGCCAGCGTTTGAAAAACAGGATGTCCTCTTTCAGTTCGTCGAGGGGTTTGTGTCCGGCGATCTGCTGGCGGTAACAGCCCAGACAGTAGATATTGCACTTGTCGGTTGTCTCCAGCCAGCCGATGGGGTTGTCATTCATTGACCAAGGCATGCGGTACAGACGGCGCTTGTCGAGTTCCTCCACAGCTAACCTCCTTTGCTGAACCGAGAACCCATTTGCCTCCTCCCGGCCTGCTGTCATCTGTATCCTGTATTATAGTCGATCTGGCGGCCTGCTCCTCTGTGTTTCCCAGTCGTTTGTCCCGCTTCTGCCGGCGCGAAGCCCCGTGCGTGGGATGGTTTCATCCGCCGGCAGTTTCTTCCTCCCATACCATTTGTACCCGACCGGCGGAAAGTTCCGCCAGTGCCGCCTCAAAGCCTGCCCGGTCGTCCACGGCGAAGACAACCCGCAGAGTGACCTCGCCGGCGAAATCCTCGTCCACGATCTGCCCATGATGGGCCTCAACAAGCTGTTTGACCCGCTCATAGAGTGCATAGGGGACAGCTACTCGTCCCGCCTTCCGCTCGACCCGCTCAGCACGGGGCAGGGACGCCAGCGCCTCCTGTGCGGCCTGCGTGTAGGCACGCACCAGCCCGCCCGTGCCGAGCTTGGTCCCGCCAAAATAGCGGGTGATCACCAGCACCACATCGCCCAGATCAGCACCGCGCAGGACGGCCAGCGCCGGGCGGCCTGCCGTGCCGGGCGGCTCGCCGTCGTCGCTCATTCCCTCGATCACGGATGCGCCATATCCCACCCGAAAGGCGTACACGTTGTGAACAGCATCGTGGAACTCTTCACGTATCCGCTCAATGAAGGCCCGTGCGTCGTCGGGGGTGCGTGCTTCGCCGATGGTGGCGATGAAGCGCGAATTTACCACAACGATCTCAACACGTGTCGTCGCGCCGGGGATAGGGTAGCGGGCAGCCGTCATCACTCCAACAGGCTTTCCAGCGCTTCGATGCGTTCTTCCAGCAGACTGACCGCACTGCGCAGGGTGCCGGCATCAAAGGCAAAGCGGGCGCCGGCGGCGGCGTACATCTCCGGCAGGCTCACACTGCCGCCCAGCGACAGGGCGTGGCGGTACTGCGCAACCGCTCCGGCCTGATCGCGCAAGGCATTGCGCCAGACCTGTACCGCGCCAAGCTGAGCCAGCCCGTATTCAACGTAGTAAAACGGATCAGTAAACAGATGGAGCTGACGCCGCCAGCGCATGGCAACAGCGTCTTCTAGGCCGGTGAAATCCACGCCGCGCATGAAGCGTTTCCATAGCGCGTCCCATACTTCATCACAGCGGGCAGGATCAGCTCCCTCGTCGGGATGGGTGTACACCCAGTGCTGGTAGGCATCTACTACGGCCATGTACGGCCAGAAGGTGATGATGCCTTCCAGATGTTCGATGCCGGCGCGGGCGAACTCCTCGTCAGTGTAGAAGCCGCCTTCTTTGGCTGGCAGGTAGGGGGATGCCAGCAGTTCCATAGACATCGAGGCGACCTCAGCGAACTCCAGCGGCACGCCGACCGAGTTACGCTGATGGAAGTAGGGCAGGCCGGCTGTCTCGAAGACGTGGAAGCTGTGGCCGGCCTCGTGCAGGAGGGTCATCACGTCGTCATGCGTGCCGACCGCGTTCATGAAGATGAAGGGCCGCCGGCAGGCCTCGTAGGGCATGCTGTAGGCGCCGGGGGATTTGTTGGGGCGGCTGTCCAGGTCGAGCAGATTCTCGCGGCGCATGATGTCAAAATATTGCCCTAACGCCGGATCAACCCGGTCGAAGATGACAGCCGTCCGCTCAACCAGTTCCGGCACGGTCTCAAAGGGATGCAGTGCAGGTCTGCCGAACGGGTCCACAGAGGTATCCCATGGGCGCAGGGTATCCAGACCCAGCCGCCTGCGCCGCTTCTCGTAGATGCGCTCTGCCGCCGGAACAACTACTTCCTCAATGGCACGGTGGAAAGAGAGACAGTCTTCCGGCGTGTAGTCGAAACGTGATTGATCCAGCCAGCGGTAGGCGCGGTAATCCGGCAGGCCGGCCTGTTCTGCGATCTGCTGGCGGAGCTTGACTAATCCAGCCCATACTTCGTTGACGGCCTGACGGTCAACCATCTGGCGCTCCAGGCCGAGCCGCCAGGCCTGTTCGCGCGTGGGGCGGTCAGGGTTCTGATAGATCAGGGTGAGCTGTTGGAGCGTCAGGGACTGGCCTTCCCATTCGACGGTCTGGGCGCCGGCGATCTGTTCGAACTGGCTGGAGAGCTTTTTCTCCTCAGCCAGCAGGGGCAGATTAGCCTCGCGGAAAATCTCGGCCTGTGCGCGCATGCGGTGCAGGGGAACGTCAAAACCTTCAGGCTGGAGGCCGCTGTCTAACAGCTTCTGTTTGAGTCCATTCTCGGCCTGCTGAATAGGCGGACGGACATGCTCGACAAAGTGTTCGTAGCGTTGCTGGGCTTGCTGATCGGCGGTGTTGACAGTTGTGGCCACATACAGCCGCCAGTAGGCTTCGTCGTACAGCTCAGCCAGCCGTGACCAGTCAGCCAGCCAGCCTGCGACAGTACCGGCGGTCAGCGGGCGGGCCGCCAGTTCGGCGAAGTAGGGTTCGAATTGCGGCCATTCCCAGCTCATACAGTCAAGGGCAGAGCGTGTCAGCGAAGAGAACATCGTCAGCAACCTTTCTCTTGAGAACGAACACGGGTGAGGGGGGCTGTGCCAATGAAGTAAGTCTACTCACAGGCCTTCCCTTATTGCAAGCGGGCTGGGGAGCACCTCGCCCGTCTCTGAACAGCCTGAGCGGCACAGCTTTTTAAGGTTATGGTATGGTTTGAATCAAGCGCGAAGCGGTAGGGTATATCCCCATTCAAAAGGAAGGGGGTTGATGTTACAGTGAAGATGCCTTCATTGTGGGCGGGGGCCTTTTATCTATTTCAATTATCCCCTGCCATCCTTGGAGGTAACTTCACGAGCGGGATCGTCAAGAAGGACATATGACCTACCGACATCAGTTTCTTGTGATCGCCTTGGTTCTCGCCGCCGCATTCTGTCTGTCTGCCTGCGGCGGCCCGGCGTCTGAACCTGCCGACACGGGGAATCGTGACCGCGTCGCTGTTCAGCTTTCGTGGGTTCACACAATCGAGTTTGCCGGATTCTACATGGCCGAGGAGAAGGGATATTACTCGGAGGAGAATCTGGCGGTTGAATTGCGTCCGGGCGGGCTGGATGCCGAAGGGAATGTCATCAACGCCATTGACGAGGTTGTTGCAGGCCGCGCCGAGTTTGGAGTGTTTGACGGCGCTTCGCTGACGATAGCACGAAACGAAGGGATACCGGTGGTGGCCATCGCGGCCATTTATCAGCGTAGCCCGGTGGCCTTTGTGTCGCTGGCGGAGAAGGGGATTGTCTCACCGCAGGACCTGATCGGGGCCAACGCGGCGATTGACCTGGCCTCCAGCGGCCCCCTCTTTTTCACCCTTCTGGCCAACCAGCATATTGACCCTGCACGGGTTAACGTTGTGCAACGCACTGACTTCAGCATTGAGCCGCTCATCAGCGGCGAGACGGATGTGATTGACGGATGGCTCACTAATGAAGTGGTGGCGTTGGAGATGGCAGGATACGAGAGCAGTATCATCCTGCCTTCTGAGTATGGCCTGGACATGTACCCGAACCTCATTTTCACCACCACCGACATGATTGCCAACCATCCCGATCTGGTAGAGCGCTTCCTGCGGGCCACACTACGGGGGATGCAGAGTGCCATTGAAGACCCTAATACGGCGGCGGCGCTGGTGTTGAATTACAACAGCGAAAGAACCCTTGAAGTGGAGACAGCGGCCATGCAGAGGTCTCTGCCCTTGCTTGCGCCGGCAGGAAGCCGGCCCGGTATGATGCGTGCCGATGTGTGGTATGTTACCTATCAGCTTTTGGCTGACCAAGGCCTCATTGACAGGACGCTGGACATCAATCAGGTCTATACGATGGAGTTTCTTAACAGGATTTATGGCGGGTAGCTGTCCGCCGGGGGAGACGCTATGAGTGTGACTGCGTCGTCAAACAAAGAGAGCCAGGTGGAACTGCCCTTACACCGGCAACTCCGCTGGAATCTGGTGTTTTACTTCGTTTTGCTGGCTGTATTGCCATTAGGGATAGTTGTTTCTATCCTGCTGGCGCGGACCAGCATACAGAGCAGGGAACAGGTCGTTAACCAGCTTGAGTCGGTGGCGGCACTCAAAAGCCAGCAGATCTCAAACTGGCTGTCTGATGCCGGGATGGCGATGGATACCATCCTAGCCGGACAGGGCCGCCAGAACCTGTTTGCTGAGTTGGCCTTCGCTCCTGTAGTGGATCGCACCAAACAGGAGACAGCCAATGCTATTCTGGCGGAGGCTGTTCAGGCGAATGCCAACTTCGCTGAGCTGTTCCTGTACAACATACGCGGCGAAGTGATCGCTTCCTCTGACCCCAATCAGATCGGGAAGGTGGTCGCGCGTCAGCCGTTCTTCAGCGCCAGTCTGGCGGGAAATGTGGTTCAGCCGCCCTACTATGAACTGCGCACCGGCAACCTGACGCTGATCATTACCCGGCCTGTGCGGTCATCAAACGGCAGTATCATTGGTGTGCTGGCAGGCAGGCTGAGTCTGGATATGCTGGCCAATCTCATGGCCGAGCGTACCGGCCTTGGCGAGACGGGTGAAACCTATCTGGTCAGCGCTGAGAGTAACTACCTGCTGACTCCCAGCCGCTCTGAGGGCTATCCGTTGACACGTGCCTATCACAGTGAAGGCATTGATGCGGCCCTGCGGGGCGAGAACGGCGTCGGCCTCTACTATGATTACCGAGATCCGCCGGTGCAGGTACTGGGTGCTTATCGGTGGGTGCCGGAGCTTCAGGCCGCCCTGCTGGCTGAACAGGACCAGGCCGAGGCGCTGGCTGATGCGGTCCGGGCGCGCAACTTCAGCATTGGGTCGGCGATATTGGCGGCGATGGCGGCAGTAGCGGTCGGCTACCTGACCGTCTCACGAGTCACCCAGCCTGTTACCGTTCTAACTCAGACAGCAACCCGCATTGCTGAAGGCGACCTGAGCGAGCGGGCGGAGGTCAAGGAAGAAAACGAGATCGGTCTGCTGGCCTCTGCCTTCAACACGATGGCTGATCAGTTGCAGGATATGATCGGCTCGCTGGAACACCGCGTCGAAGCCCGCACGCGCGACCTGCAGGTCGCGGCGGAGGTGTCACAACAGCTTACTTCCCTGCTTGATCTGGATCAGCTACTGCCCCAATTGGTTGAGCTGACGAAGAGCAGTTTCAGCCTCTACCATGCCCACGTCTATCTGCTGGACGAGGCACGCGAGTGGCTGATCATGACGGCTGGCGCGGGCGAAGCCGGGCGGATCATGAAGGAACACGGGCACAAAATCCCTCTGAACGCTGAGCGCAGTCTGGTGGCCCGTGCGGCCCGTGAGCGTGAAGCCGTCATCATCAGCGACGTGCTTAAGGAGCCGGACTTCCTGCCCAACCCCCTCCTGCCGCAAACCCGTTCTGAGATGGCTGTGCCGATGGCTCGGGGCGAGGAAGTGATCGGCGTGCTGGACGTTCAGTCCGAACAGGTGGACCGCTTCTCTAAAGATGAGATGCTGGTCATGACCACGCTGGCCGGTCAGGTGGCAGTGGCGGTGGAGAATGCCCGCGCCTTTGCTCAGCTTCAGAAGGCGCAGGAAGAAACGCAGGCCCTCCTGCTCGAGCTGGCCCAGCGGGATATGTTCTCCGTCGGTACATCTCGTATTGCTACCAGCCTCCTGAAAGGCGGTCTGAGCGAGCTTAAGAACGCGCTGGAGACACTGGGGCAGATCACAAGTGTCAGCCGGGTGTATATCTTTGAGAACTTCACCAACCCTGCCGGCGCGTTGTGTATGCGCCAGACGCATGAGTGGGTAGCGGAGGGAATCACCCCCCAGATTGGCAATGAGGAATTGCAGTCCCTCCCCTATGATGCCTTGCCCCACCTGCGCGATGCCCTAAGCCGGGGCGAGGTCTTTAAGGGGCTGGTGCGTGATCTGCCAGAGCCGGAACACGGATTGATGGCCGGGCAGGACATCCGCTCAATGGCGGTACTGCCCATCTATATTGGAGAGGAATGGTACGGCTTCATCGGCCTGGATGACTGCGAGCAGGAACGCGAGTGGTCTCCGCTGGAGATCGAGCTGTTACAGACAGTCAGCACCGCGATCTCCTATGCCATCTCCGGCGCCCGCCTGCTCAAGCGGACGCAGGATGCACTGGCACAGGTAGAGACCCTCTATGCCATGAGCCGGGCCTTCATTGGCGCACGGGGGCCGCAGGAACTGCTGGAGGCGTTTGTTGGGTTGAATGTGTCCTCCGGCGCTTACAACGCCTACCTGAACTACATCCACTTTAATCAAGACGGCATGCCGGAGTGGTCTGAGGTGGCCGGCAATGTGACGAGGGTGCCGGTGGCAGTTGATCAGCCCATCGGCACCAAGCGGCGTATCACCTCCGCCGCGGCCCAGCAGATCCTCTCCGGCGAGCGCGGGATCACGGTGATCGCCGACAGCGAGGCGGAAGGTGAGGCTGTCAATTCTCCGTTTGTCGAGATGCTCCGTGCCCTCAAGATGCGTTCGGCGGCGGTTATACCTCTTGTCCCGCCCGGCGGAAACCTGCTGGGAACGATTACCCTGACATGGCCGGAGCCGCATCAGGTAAGCGAGCAGGAGATACAGCTTTACGAGGTTGTAGCGCCTCAGATGGCGACCATACTCGAAAACCTGCGGCTGTATGAGGAGACGGAGGCGTCCCGTAAACGGTTCGAGGACGTGGCCCTCAGCTCGTCTGACTGGGTGTGGGAGACAGACGCAGAGGGGCGCTACACCTACTGCTCGGAGCGTGTGAGGGATGTGCTGGGCTACGCGCCGGAGGAGGTGATCGGCAGAACCCCCTTTGATTTTATGATCCCAGGTGAGGCTGAGCGGGTGCTGAATCTGTTCCGTGATATCGCGGCCAACCGGCGGCGTATCGTTGACTTGGAAAACTGGAACTATCGCAAAGACGGCACGGAGGTCTGCATGCTGACCAGCGGCGTGCCGATTCTGGATGCCGGCGGCAACCTGCTCGGCTATCGCGGTGTTGACAAGGACATCACCCGCCAGAAGAACTTCGAGCGGCGGCAGAACCTCGCCTATGAACTGGGTCAGGAGCTGGCAACCCTGCTTGATCTCGACACGGTGCTTCAGCGGACGATAGCCCGTTTGAGCGAAGCGTTCGGTTACTACCATGCGCACATCTACCTGCTGGACGAAGATGGCGCTTACCTGTCGGTCCGTGAGGGGCTGGGTGAGGCGGGCCGGGTGCTGAAGGAGCAGAAGCACCGCATCCCGCTCCATGCCGAGAAGAGCCTGGTGGCCCGTGCGGCCCGTTCGTTGAAGCCGGTGATTGTTAACGACGTGTCGCAAAACCCTGACTTCCTGCCTAACCCCCTGTTGCCGGAGACGCGCTCTGAGGTGGCCGTACCTCTGTTCGTAGGCCAGCAGTTGCTGGGGGTGCTGGACGTACAACAGAACAGCGTCAATGCCTTCGAAGAGGACGAACTTCGTATCCTGCTGATCATTGCTAACCAGCTTGCGGCCTCAGTTGCCAATGCCCGCCTGTTTGAGCAGACGCAGGAGGCCTTGGCTGAGACGCAGACGCTGTATCAGGCCAGCCAGAAGTTCATTCAGGCAGGCGGCCCTGAGGATGTTCTGAGGGCTCTGGCGGACATTGTGCCTTACCGCGACACGCTTGGCGTGCTGTTGTTCTACTACGATGTGGACGAAGAGGGCCAGCCGATATGGGCGGAGCTGGCGGCACAGGTTCAGATCAGCGGCGAGCCTGCTATGAGTGTCGGCACGCGCTTCCCTGTTGCCGACCTGATGTTGACGCGCTGGCTGATCGAGGACCCCTACCGTCCGCAACACATTACCGACCTGCTGGATGCCAGCAATGAGGCTAGCGTAGAGATTGCCCAAAGCGTACCGATAGGCGGAATTCGGTCTATTGTGGCTATTCCCCTGACCATTGGCCGCCGCCGTTTAGGCGCGGTTGCCCTGACATGGCAACAGCCGCGTGAGTTCGATGAGCGGGAGCTTCGTCTTTACGAAACGCTTGGCCCGCAGGCGGCGGCCCTGCTGGAGAGCCAGCGCCTGCTGATGGAGACCAAGACTTCTGAGCAGTTGGTCCGCTCGGTGATTGATGCCAGCACCGACTGGATCTGGGCTAAAGACCGCAACTTCCGCTTCATTCTGGCCAACCGTATCATGGCTGATCAGCTTTACGGCCTAACGCCTGAGGAGATTGTCGGCAGGGATGACTACGATTTCGCCCCGAAGGAGCTGGTTGACGGCGACCCCTCACGTGGGATTCGCGGCTTCCGTGTTGATGATGAGGCCGCTCTGAGGGGGGAGACAGTCCACAACCCCTATGATGTGGTACAGTTCAAAGATGGCTCTGAGCATATTCTGGACACGATCAAAGTGCCGCTGTACGACGCCGAGGGGAACATCATTGGCGTGCTGGGCGTGGGCCGTGACATCACCGAGCGCGAACGCACCCGCCGCCGTCAGCAGGCCGCTTACGAACTGGGCCAGCGGCTGGCCGCCCTGCTTGATCCTGAGGAACTGCTCAAGGAGACGGTCAACCGTCTGGCTGAGACCTTCGAGTATTACCATGCGCATGTGTACTTGCTGGATGAAGAGGGGCAACGGTTAGTCGTCCGCGAGGGTCTGGGGCAGGTCGGCCAGATGCTGAAGGAGATGGGACATGCCATCCCGCTGGATGCCGAGCGCAGTCTGGTGGCCCGCTCTGGCCGTACACTGGAGCCGGTCATCGTCAACGATGTGACTGAAGACCCCGATCACCTGCCCAACCCCCTCCTGCCGCTTACGCGCTCTGAGGTGGCTGTTCCGCTGATCGTCGGTTCACGGCTGGTGGGCGTGCTGGACGTCCAGCAGAAGGAAGCAGGGGCATTTGACGAGGATGAAATCCGGACCCTGTCCATCATTGCCAATCAGCTTGCAGTTGCCCTGGCCAACGCTCAACTGTTTGCTGAGAATGCCCAGCGCCTTGCCATCATAGAGAACTCTGCTAACGCAGTAGCGTTGGGTGATCTGAACGGCGGGTTTATCTATGGCAACCCAGTCCTGCGCGGGCTGTTGGGTGATATACCAGCCGAAGAGGTGCGCCGTCATAAGTTTGCCGATCTGGTTGATCCGGAGACCCGGAGGTACGTAGCGGAAACCATCATGCCTCTTCTGCATGAACGGGGCATATGGCACGGCGAGGCGACGCTGTACCGCAGTGACGGCTCTCCCTTCCCGGCTGAGGTAACGCTCTTCCTCATCCATGATGAGCAGGGACAGCCCCGCAACATCGCCGCCATCATCACGGACATCACTGAACGCAAGCAGGCTGAGGAGGCCCGGCGTCAGCAGGAGCAGTTGCTCCGCCTGATCATTGACACCAGCCCGGACTGGATTTTCGTTAAGGACCTCCAGTACCGCTACATGCTGGTCAACAAGGCCTTTGCTGAGTACTACGGCCAGCGTACCCCTGAGGAGATGGTGGGCAAGGATGACTACGATCTGGGCACACCGGCCTACCTGATCGAGGGTGACCCGGAGAAGGGCATACGCGGTTTCCGTACCGATGACCGGGCTGTGCTGGAGCAAGGGGAAACTATCTTCAACCCCTACGATGTGGTGAACTACGCTGACGGCACACTCCATGTGTTTGAAACTGAAAAGCTCCCCCTGCGGGATACAACAGGGGAGGTGATCGGTGTGCTGGGGCTGGCCCGTGACGTAACCGAGCGTGAGGAGGCACGCCGCCGCCAGCAGGCCGCTTATGAGCTGGCCCGGCAGTTGACTACCCTGCTCGATGTGGATACCTTGCTCCGTGAGACACTGGTCCGCCTGAAAGAGACCTTCGGCTACTACCATGCTCACGTGTATCTGCTGGATAAGGAGTACGGCACCAAGCTGGTGGTGCGTGAGGGCCTTGGCGAGGCAGGGAAAATACTCAAGGAGATGGGGCATACCATCCCTGTAGATGCTGAACGTAGTCTGGTGGCCCGCGCGGCCCGTACACTGGAGCCGGTGGTGGTCAATGATGTGACCCAGAGTCCTGACCACCTGCCCAACCCCCTGTTGCCGGAGACGGCCTCTGAGGTGGCTGTGCCGCTGGTGCTGGGCGACAAGCTGTTGGGCGTGCTCGACGTGCAGGACAGCCGGGTGGGGCACTTTGACGAAGACGAGGTGCGTACACTGCTCATCGTGGCCAACCAGCTCGCGGTGGCGCTGTCGAACGCGGCCCTGTACTTGGAGCAGTTGGAGACTGCCGAGCGGCTTCGTGAGCTGGATAAGCTCAAATCCGAGTTTCTGGCCAACATGAGCCATGAACTGCGTACCCCGCTCAACTCGATCATCGGCTACTCGGAGTTGTTGATTGACGACCTGGGCGACACATTGGATGAGATGTCGCTCGAAGACCTGAAGGCCATCCACTCCAGCGGCAATCACCTGCTGATGATCATCAATGACATCCTTGACCTGTCCAAGATTGCGGCGGGCCGCATGGAACTGAATAAGATGGCGGTAGACATCCCCGCCTTCCTGCCGCAGATAGCGGATATGTCGCGCGTGCTGTTGAAGGACAAGCCGGATGTCGAACTGCGGCTGGATATGCCGGATGCCCTGCCGGCGCTTCAGGCTGACCCGGTACGCCTGCGCCAGATCGTCTGGAATCTGCTCAGCAATGCCATCAAGTTCACCGATCATGGCTTTGTCCGGCTGTCGTGCTGGGCAGATAGCGATTGGATGTACATTGCTGTACAGGATACGGGCGTTGGCATTCCGCCGGAACATCATGAGACAGTGTTCGATCAGTTCCGTCAGGTGGACGGCTCGGCAACCCGCAAAGCAGGCGGCACCGGGCTGGGCCTGACTATCTCGCGGCAGTTGGCGCGTCTGCATGGGGGCGACATCGAATTGGAGAGCGAGGTTGGCAAGGGAAGCCTGTTTACCCTCAAACTGCCTCTTGAGGGGGCTGTACAGCCGGCTGTAACTCCCGCTGAGGAGTCAGCGGACGGAGCAGGCGGCAATGGCGCTAGGCGCGAGGCTGAGCGGGAAGCAAAGGTGACAGGCGACTGAGAATTCAGGGGGCGGGGATGCACCCTGCCCCCGGCTAACTATCAAGGCGGACATGGCAAAACTATCACCCTACTTTACCGGCGTGGCCTGTCAGCAGTGCGGTCATACCATGCCTCCCTCCCTCACACGGGCTAAGTGTGAACGGTGCGGCTCGCCATGGTTGGAGGCTCAGTATGATTATCAGGCGGTTGCGGCCCTCTGGCCGGATGCGCTGGCCGGGCGCGGCAAGACCATGTGGCGCTATCAGGAGCTGTTGCCTGTCGTGCCGGAGGCGCGGATCAGCATGGATGAGGGCTGGACGCCCTTATTGAAGGCCAAGGAATTGGGGCATCAGCTTGAGCATAGCCGGCTGTACATCAAAGATGAGCGCCAGTCGCCGACCAGTTCTTTCAAGGATCGGCAGGCGGCCCTGACCATCTCAGCGTTGAAGGCGGCCCGTATTAAAGAATGCGTGATCGCCTCGACCGGCAACGCCTCGACAGCCTATGCGGCCTACTGCGCCCGTGCCGGAATCAAATTGTGGGTGTTTGTGACCAGCCTTGTGCCGGCAGAGAAGATGCGCGAGGCGGCCTTGTACGGCGCTGAGGTGATCAAGATCACCGGCACCTATGACCAGACAAAGGCCATTGCCGCCGACTTTGCCAAACGGCGCGGCCTGTACTTCGATACGGGGGCGAAGGGCATAGTCGGCAAAGAGAGTATGAAGACCATTGCCTTCGAGATCGTCGAGCAGTTGGGCTGGCGTGCCCCTGACTGGTATATCCAGTCCGTCAGCGGGGGGATCGGGCCGATTGGCGTCTGGAAGGGGTTTGTAGAACTCAAGCGCATGGGCCTGATCAAGAAACTGCCCCGTCTGGCGATCATCCAGTCGGAGGGATGCGATCCGATGGCACGCGCCTTCGAGGCTGACCGCGAGACTGCTGAGCCGGTGACGCCCCGCACGGCCATCACGATCCTCTCGACCGGTGACCCGGGTTTTGCCTATACCTTGCTGTATCGGGCGGCTAAGAGCAACGGCGGTGTGATTACCTCCGTACCGGACCGGGATGCCTTCCGCGCCCTGCGCAGGCTGGCCCGTGCGGAGGGGATGTCGGTTGAGCCGGCAACCGGCGTGGCCTTTGCCGGTCTAGAGGCACTGCTGACCGAGAATGTGATCAAGCCCCGCCATACGGTGGTGGTCAATGCCTCCGGCCACACTTTGCCGGTCGAGAAGTTCGTGATCGAAGATCAGGCCATCGTTGATATTGATGTCAACAGCAAGCTGGCCGAGCAGTGGGGGATGCGGGAGGAAGGCCTCAGTGCGGCGCTGGAGCATCTGGATGAGAAGATCACCCGTGTGGTGGTCATTGATGACAGCCCGCATGACAGCCGCCTGATCCGCCGACTGCTTCAACGGCATCGCTCGTATCGTGTGTTTGAAGCCAATGAGGGCAAAACAGGCCTTGAGCTGGTACGCGAGCGCCGCCCTGACCTGATCATTTTGGATTTGATGATGCCGGATATGGACGGCTTTGATGTGCTGAGTGCCCTCAAGGCCGACCCCCAGACGGCACGTATCCCTGTCATTGTGGTTTCCGGCAAGACCTTGACCACTCAAGAGCGTGAACGGTTACAGGATCAAACCGTCTCGGTGTGGCTCAAGGGGAGCTACTCGACCCACGATCTGGTCGATCACATTGTGCGTCAACTGGGTGAGCCGGGCGTCTCGGCGGCGGTCACGCCGGATGCAAGCGGCACTCCCGAAGGCAAACGCCGGCCTGCGGTGCTGGTCATTGATGACAGCCCGCTGGATGCCCGGCTGGTGCGTCGTACACTGGAATCACGCGGCATGTACCGTGTGCTTGAGGCCCGCTCAGGCGAGCAGGCTCTGGCAATGATTGAGGCAGACACTCCCGACCTGATAATCCTTGACCTGATGTTACCCGGCATGGACGGCTTCCAGATACTCGAACGCCTGCGCTCCAATCCAGCCGCCCGTGATCTGCCGGTTGTTGTCCTGAGTGCTAAGGAGTTGACACCTGAGGAACAGGCCCGCCTTGCCAAGGGGCGGGTGGAGTCTACGTGGGCGAAGGGCGCAACGGATCGTGCGGCGTTACAGGAACATATTGTGAAGGTAATTGAGGAAGTATAGCAGGCAGTCGTGAGTGAGGAAGCCTATGGCTAGGATATTGGTTATTGAGGATGATCCCCATAGCGCAGACATCGTGGCCCGGGTACTCAGGCGGCGGGGACATGAGGTTCTGCACGCCAGTGAAGGGCTGACAGGTTTGAAGATCGCCTCGCAGGAGCAAATTGATTTGGTACTGCTCGATCTGGGCCTGCCGGACATCGGGGGGCATACCATCGCCGCGCTGATCAACCGCATCCCCGGCAATATCCCGGTGGTTGCAGTGACGGCCAGTACCGACATGGCCACCCAGAAGCGCGCCATGTCGTATGGGTGTGACGGCTACATCACTAAGCCGATTGATACCCGCGCTTTTCCCGATCAGGTTGCCCAGTTCATTCGTAGTCGAGAGAACGGTTCTCCCTCTGAAGGGCAGGACAGCCTGCCGGCGGAGTCTGTTCAGGAAAGCGAGAGTCAGCAGAAGCCCGCAGGGGCCAGCACGGAAGGCGAAGAGAAGGCGGCAACGCAAGCCAGTCCCAATGGTCAGGGCAAGGCAATTATTTACTGATTATTTACTGAGATGAGAAAGCAGCCTTCCAGACCTTCCGCTAACTGGAGAAAGGGTGATGAGCAGAATCTTGTACGTGGAAGATAACTTCCAGAATTATCGGCTGGTGATGCGCATGCTTGCGGCGGAGAAAGATCAGGCGTATGAGATCTGTCAGGCGCCGGATGGCGAAAGCGCCCTCCGCATGGTAGGGGAATTTCAGCCCGACCTGATCCTGATGGACATTAACCTGCCCGACATAGACGGGATGGAGGTCACCCGCCGCATCAAGGCCGATGAGCGGCTGAGCCGTATTCCCATTATTGCGCTGACTGCCAATGCCATGGTCGGTGACCGGGAGCGGTATATGGCCGGCGGGTGCGACGGCTACCTGCGCAAGCCGTTCAGCCGGTCCGAGTTGCGCGAGGTGCTGGATCAATTCCTGCATCACAACGGGGATGCGGCCAGAGTGCTCAAGGAGAGCAATCAGGCGTGATCCCTGTTGCCTTGCCATCCTTTACCAATGGGGGAGAGACAGCTCATGCCGTCCGATGAGGAAACCGGCAGAACGTACACCATCTTGCTGATCGAAGATAACCCAAACAACGCCCGTCTGATGTGCCGCGTGCTGGAGCGCCATAACTTCACGGTGCTTCATGCTGAGGACGGAGAAACAGGCCTGCAGATGGCTTTTGCCCACCGGCCTGATCTGATTCTGCTTGATCTGGGCCTGCCCGATGTAGATGGCCAGAGTGTGGCAGGGATGCTCAAACAGCCCGATTCCCTGCCCGATACTCCCCTGGTTGTTGTCACGGCATGGCCCGCTGAGACAGCCCGCGCGATGGTCGAGGCTTATGGATGTGAGGGGTACATCCCCAAGCCGATTGACACGCGCGAGTTCCCCTTGCAGGTTGCCGGCTATCTCAACCGCCCTAAGCCCTAAGCGGTTTCAGCAGGGAAGGGGCGCGACGTGAATCTGGTCCCGGCCAGCCGGTACACTATTCAACAATTAACTGAAGCCTATAATCAGACACGGGTGGATTATCTGGTCCCTATGCCTATGAGCGCCCACCGTCTGATGGAGTATATTCAGGTCTATGATGTCTCGCTGGATGACTCGGTCGTGGCGGAAGAAGGGGGTGAGATACTGGGCTTGTGTATGCTGGGAGTGCGCGGCGCATGGGGCTGGGCTACGCGGCTGGGAGTCCTGCCAACCTGCCGCCGTCACGGGGCGGGGCAGGCTCTGATGGAGTATGTCATCCAACGGGCTGTTGAACGGGGATGTCAGGTCGTCTATCTGGAAGTGATCGTCGGCAACGTGCCGGCTTATAGGCTGTTCACCAAGCTGGGCTTCCGCGATGTGCGTGAACTGCTGGTCCTGCGCCGCCCCCCCGGCCTGCCGCATGCCTCTAGTCCGCCGCCTGCCATGTTGACATGGCTTGACCCTTCCCAGACACTGCTCCGTGCGGCGGCCCGCGACTGGCGGCCTGCGTGGACCAATCAGACCGAGTCGCTGGCCAACGCCCGGACGGTCGGAGCCTTGCATCTGATTGATCAGGCTACTCAGGCCAGCGGGTGGATCAGCTACCAGACCTCGCCGCTTCAACTCCGCCGTGTGCTGATCGCTCCTGACCCGGGCCACGAGGCCGCGCCGGCCTACAGCCTGCTCTATCATCTGCACAGCCGCTTCCCTTTGCTGGACACAGTAGCGGAGAATGTGCCTGCCGACTCCCCTCATCTGCCTGACTATAAACGGCATGGCTACGTTGAGTCGTTCCGGCGGCTGGAAATGGAACTGCCGCTCGGCCCGCCCCCCTGATGGAGAAACGGATAAAAAAACAGGGGCGCGCACGCCCCTGTTGCATGTCCTGTTATGACCTCTCAGGCGGGTGGTGCGAGTTCAGCGGCAGATGGATCGAAAAGATACTCCCTTTGCCTAGTTCGCTTTGTACGCTGATGTCGCCGCCGTGCAGTCGTATCAGGCCGCGGGCGATGGTCAGACCCAGTCCGGCACCCTGCTGTTCCATCTTCTGACGGTCAACCTGATGGAAGCGGTCAAAAATCTGCTCAAATTGTGATGGGTCGATCCCAATTCCCTGATCGTGCACGCGGATGACAGCCTGATCGCCTTGTGTGAACGCATCAACCAGGACGTAACCCGGCTCGCCCCGTTTGGAGAACTTAATGGCATTGTCCACCAGCCGCAAGAGCGCCTCTGCTAGGTAGTTGGACATACACCAGACCGTTAGGTCTTCAGATACGCGGTTTTCAAGCGTGACGTCCCGCTCTTCGGCGGCCTGTTTGAGTTTGCCGAAAACTTCCCACACAATCGGGCGGACTTGTGCAGGTCCCTGCCGGACTTCGATCTCCATCTTAAGCATGCCGCTGTCCAAGCGGACAACCAGCATCAAGTCCTCGATCAGCCGGACCAGCCGCTCGGCCCCGCGCTGAACGCCGTCGAGCATCTCTTTCAATGACTGCTCGTCCAGCTCGTGATGCTGTTCTTGGAGCAGATTGACATACCCATAGATGTAAGACAGAGGGGTGCGCAGTTCGTGGCCGAAGATGGTGATCAACTGCTGTTTCATGCGCTCGACATCAGCCTGAGTGGCAGACTGAATCTCATGGACCCGCTTGAGCCGTGCCTGAATGGCAACCAGCAGGTCCTCCGGCTCGAAAGGCTTGGTCACGTAGGCATCAGCACCCAGCCTGATCCCCCGCCGAACGTCAGACTGCTGGCCAAGCGCCGATAGAAAGATAAACGGGATGGCCGCCCATTCCTGCCTCTGGCGCACCGCCTCAAAGAACTCGTATCCGTTCATGTCGGGCATCATGATATCGGCTACCACCAGATCAGGAAGGCAGGTCTCCATCACGTCGAGAGCTTGATGCCCGTTGAGGGCTGTGATGACGTTGTATCCATAGAGCCGCAGGAGGTCAGATGTGCCGTCCAGAATGGCATCATCATCATCAACCAGCAGGATGGTAGTTGGCCGTCCCCCTTCTTCTCTGGCTGAGACCAGTTCAGGGTTAATGTTCACAGAGTGCTCCTCGTTCCAACCTGTCTGATGCCTAGATCATCGCACATTCAGAGGGATGGCGAAATGGGGATTTACCCCCATGAGGAGCTTCGTGATAGACCGTATCAGGAGGTTACCACCGCACCACGATTCGCGTGCCGGGTTGTCCGGCCTCCGGGTTAGAGCGTGTAGAGTAGGCGTTGTAATCTGCTATGGGCGTTGTCCAGCGGAAGACCCACTGTGCCGACGCCGGCGGCAGGTTGACACAGCCGTTGCTGTGCCGCCGCCCGTAGTCGTTGTGCCAGTAACAGCCATGTGTCGCGGCCCAACTGGCGGTGAAATAGCATACCCACGGAATGCCGGGCAGGTTGTACGCTCCTGCCCCCAGCCCGCCGGTCATGCGCTGGCCATGACGCTTATCGCGCACGCGGAACTCGCCGGCGGGGGTAGGGGTATCCGGCATGCCGGTAGAGACGCGGGCTGAGAACACCTCGTTGTCACCTTCGTAGGCGCGGAGCATCTGCTCGCCGATCCGGACCACAATGAGCTTATCTTCCGGCGGCACATCCGGTGAGAGAGGCGCGGCCTCCTCCGGCGGGATGATCCGCACATGGCCGGCCTTAATCCAATATGAGCCGCCGTAAATCTCGCTGACCCGATAGTAATCATTCTCTACCCCGCTGATGCGGTGAACCGTGCTGTAAAACATACGCTGGCGGCGCGGCCCATCATCAGCGGGAGCGCCCCTTGCCCATGTCATCGGGACAGTGACCATGCCCCATGCCCCGTTCTCCCCGACAGGCACAGTCGGGTTATTAGGCTGGTTGTCTACCGGCTGTACCCATGAGGAGTACAGGTAGCCGGCCTCTGTCTTCAGCCATGTGGCGTTGGTTGAATACAGGCCGTTGCCTGTTACGGCTTCCTGCACCGTGACTACGTCGTTCCAATATAGAAAGCCGGCGGCGCTGGCACGCCAGTCCGGCTCGGTGTAGGCGGTCATGACGTTCAACAGGATGCGCCCCATCGGAGAGCCGTCCCAGTTTGTGATGGCTCCACCTTGCAGAGACGGCCTATAGTCAACCGCCCGCAGGCCGATGCCCATCCCGGCCATTCCGACCGATTTCAGAAAGCCGCGCCGTGACAGATTCCTCATCTTCCTCTCGTCTTTATCCCTTCTTTACGCTAAACTCTGGCCCTATGATACCACAAGCTGTCATCTGGGATATGGACGGAGTCCTGATCGACTCCGGCGATCTATACTATCAGCTCGTCTGTGAGGTTTTCTCCAGCGAGTTTGGCAGAACCGTCACCCGTGAGCAGTTCAAGGCGGTGTTTGGGACCAACAACCTCAGTGTGATCCGAAGCCTGCTGGGGTATACCCCTCCGCCTGAATTAGAACAGCGGCTCTCGGACAGGGTGGATGAGGAGTTCTGCCGGTATGCCCCCGAACATGTCCGGCTGATGCCGTGTGCGCTGGAGACAGTGCAGATGCTCTCTGCGGCTGGCTGGCGGCAGGCGATTGCTACCTCTTCGTCGCACCGCAATACGCGGCTGGTTACGGAGCTGTTGGGGTTGAATCGCTGGATTGAGGTCTTTGTATGTGCGGAGGATGTCGCACGGGGCAAGCCTGCGCCGGATTCCTTCCTGCTGGCGGCTGAACGGCTGGCGGTCAAGCCTGAGCGGTGTGTCGTCGTTGAAGATGCGCCGGCAGGGATACAGGCGGCCCGTCTGGCCGGCATGGCCTGTGTCGGTGTGGCTACCACGCAGACGCCCGCCGCACTGGCACAGGCTGATCGCGTGGTCGGCTCGCTGGCTGATCTGGCCCTGCCTGACTTTGAAGCCCTGGTGAACCGCCGATCTAACGTCTATGTTAACGGCTAGTAGACGGCGGCCTGCTGTTATTCCATCGGGGCGGCAGGGAGCCAGAAGACGAAGCGCGTTCCGACTCCGCCCTCTCCCTCCTCCGCCCAGATTTTCCCGCCATGTGCGTTGATGGCTGAGCGGCAGTAGGCCAGCCCCAGCCCAAATCCGCGACTGCCCTGACGCCGCGCCTCTACCTGCGCAAAGCGGTCGAAGACATGCTCGCGATACTCAGGCCGGATGCCCGGCCCATTGTCGTTGACGGCCACAAAGACCGCTTCACCGTCTGACCATGCGCTGACGGTGACCTGCCCGCCAAGGGGTGTGTATTTGAGGGCGTTGTCAATCAGGTTGGTCAGTACGCGGTCTATGCGCTGACGGTCAGCCCGGACGGCTGGCAATGGCCCGGCAGGAGGGTTGAACCCCAGGTTAATTCGGGAGGCCCATGCCATCGGCTTGAGCCGCTCGACTATCTCGCTCAGCAGGGCCAGCACGTCTAAGCTCTCCAGCTCCAGCTCGGCCTCGCCCCCTTCCAGCCGTTCGACATCCAGCAGAGCTTCGACTAATGTCTGCATCCGTTGTGCGCCGCCGGAGGCCATTGCCAGGAAGCGGGTCGTCTCTTCCTGCAACTGGAGGGAGGGGTCCAGCTCCAGCATAGCGAGCGCCATCGAGATCAGTGTCAGGGGGTTACGCAGATCGTGGATGATGAATCCCACTGTTTCCTGCCGCAACTGCATAATCTGGGCTAACCGCTCAGCCTCAGACGAGAGGGATGCCAGCCGCTCGAACAGTTCGTGTTCTGCCGCCGCGGCACGGACGCGGCTTTGGTCGGCGGCCAGCAGGCGGTCAATGAGGGCCTGCAAGACCATCCGCCGGAAGGCGGCATCCCCCTCAAACAGACGCCAGAAATCATCGTGGTTAATGGCCAACAGGGTAGTCGGTTTAAGAGCCAGCACGGAGGCTGAGCGGGGGCTGTCGCCGAGCAGGCTGACCTCACCGATCAGGTCGCCTTCTGAGCGGTAGCCCAGTACCAGCGGCGCATCCGTATCTGCCCCTTTGATCACGGCGACCTGCCCCTTTTCGATCATATACATCGTGTCGCCGGGGTCGTTCTCTCGAAACACATACTCCCCTGCCTGATAGTGCTTGGGGGTGGCGTAGTCAGCCCAGCGTGGGTTTTCGGCCATAGCTGATTCCTTGTGTTCTATATTTGTGGAGACATTTTACACGGATTCTACAGCTACTGCCTGAGGAGAATTGGGATTATACTATGTAGATAGGAGCGAGAATCTTGGCAGGGAGCGGTGAGGTGGGAGTAGAGGGGCATTCCATTCCGTGTCTTGGCGGCAGGCAGAGGGAGCTGATCAGCGGGCGGGAGCCTGAGCTGAGCGGCCTGCGGCAGAGCACTGATCCGCTCATTGTGCTGGTGGATGATGAGCCGACCCTGACCGAATTAATCAAGCTCATTTTTAGCCTTGCCGGCTACAATGGCCTGGTGAGCTTCCCCTGTGGGGAAGGCGTGCTGGATTACTGCCGGGCTAACCGTCCCACTCTGCTGATCACGGACATCTGTCACCCCGGCCCGAACGGGCTGGAGTTGTGCCGCATGATCCGTGAGGACCCGATGCTGGCTGATATGCCTGTGATTGTGTGTTCGGCCACCCCCAGCCAGTTCCTCGGCCCGCTGGAAGAACAAAAGATCGCCTACTTTCCCAAGCCGTGCAATCTGAGAGAGCTTGTCGAGTACATCGAAGGAACAGTCGGTCTAAACATGAAGCGGCTCTCTGCTCTGCTGTCTAAGGGAGGGTGATCTCCCCCAGCATGAGCGAGTCTTCTCCGTCCGGCCCGGTGAGGCGTCCCCCTTCGCGGGTATATAGCCCCACGTACACTATGTACTGACCGGGCGGCACAGCACTGAGGTCAACAGAAACTGTCTCTAGGACAATCTCCCCCGCGTCCCAGATGGAGGTGGGGTAGAGGCCGGCGTGCGGCTCACCGTCGAACTGCGCCGCGATGTTCCCTTCGGTGTCCCTGACGTGGATAAACATCACATAGTCGGCCTGCGGGGCAGTCAGTGCCTGCCATGCCAGTTTCACTTCCAGCGTCCCCCTTGAGTGTGCCAGCCGATAACCGTTCAACGCGATCTGATTGCCGAGCGGTGTGCCGAGCGGCGTCAGGGCGGCGGGGATGGGATCGTTGAAGGGTACTTTGGCTTGCGCGACGCCCCGCCAGTCTATTTCTTCCGGTGCCGGCCCTACGCCGACGGCCAGATCGTACACGCCTGGGTCGAGCTGAGGGGCGAGGATGAAGGTGTGGTAGCTTGTCACCGGCACGCCGGCAGGCCAAGTGGAGAGGTCAAACAAGCGGTCGGCCTGCCCTGCTAGTGTCCCTTGGCGGCCCAGCAGACGCACGACCAGATGCTGGGGGGTCTCCAGCGGCTGTGACAGAGACCAGCTCAGGCGGACACGTACAGCCAGACCGGCCTCCAGCGGCCTGAGAGGAAAGTCAGCGGCGGCGCCGGTCAGGATCAGCCCGCCGGCAAACTCCTGCGGGGTGATGTTCATCTCCTCGACGAGGCGGGCTTCATAACTGCGCTGATAGACTACCAGCGGGCTACGCAGGTAGCGCGGGTCGGCGAAGCGGGCGATCTCGCGGTATGTTGAATGAAACCATAGATCGCCCTCCAGCGAATATCCGTACAGTGTCTCCCCCTCTGTGCCGCTCAGAACAAGGTAGTCAGGCATGGCATGGGGAAGCCACCAGTACACGTCGCGGCGGGCGATAGCGTCGGCCATATCGGGGTGCAGGAGTCCCAGATAGTCCACCATAGGCCGCTCAGCCCAGTAGCCTAGCTGGCCGATCTCCGCTACGCCGATCTGAGCCTGAGGGGGGGTGTGTTCACGAAGCCACAGGCCGGTTGTGCGGTAGATGTCCCAGTCCACCGTGGGAAGCATGGAGGGGCCGTGCCTGTCTAGAAAGGCGGTGTCATGGCGGGGGGTCTGGTCAATCAGGTAGAAGGAACGCCCCGCCGCCAGTCCGAATATCAGCAGGCCGGCTGACAGACCAGCCTGCCGCCAGCGCCCTGTCAGATGATTCGTTAGCCGTTCCAGCCCCAGCCCAAACAGTGCCGCCAGCGCCGGCACCAGCGGAGCGTAATACCAGCGGTAAGGCGCTACCCCCAATACGATGTAACCGGCCATATGAAGGATCGCCCATCCTGCCAGCGGAAATACCCACCGTCGGCGGGGGAGGGAGATCAGGCCGGCCAGTGTGATCAGCCCGACCGCCGCCCACAGCGGCGACTGGGCGATTAGGTCGCGCCCTAGTGCGGCAAGCCCGCCTGCGAAGGTAGTCCCGACGCTGATGCCGGTAATGCCCAGCACAGCCTGTGCGCTCTTTGCGCCAAGTGTAGCAGGGAGCGGCGACCCAAAAGCAAGCGTCGCCCAGATTCCCCACGGAAGCAGTGAGGCTGTGAAAACCCCGCCCGCTGTCAGCAGGGGGCGCAGAGGGGGGAAGGCACGTTTTGCGCCTGCGGCGGGGGGAAGAAGCCGTCCCGCCAGCAGATAGTCGAGGGCCAGCACGCCGGCCAGGATCACCATGTCCGGGCGGGTGAGGACAGCCAGTCCGACCGCCAGCCCGGCCCAAGCCATCTGGCGGCGCAGGTACAGCCATACGGCCAGCAGTCCCAGCATAAGCTGGAGGGGCGTCTCCAGCCCCAGCGCCAGCCAGACAAGAGGAAAGCCGACGTAGAAAAGGGCTGAAGCCAGACCTGCCCCCCTGCTGTCTCCATCGGAAGGCTGAATTGAGGAGTCGGGGCGGGCCAGCCCTGCCATGAGCCACCCGCCGATGCCGACCGCCGCTGTGCCAAGCCAGTTGCCCAGCACCGGCAGATGGCGGGTGATGAAGTATCCGCCGGCCAGCAGGAGGGTGTAGAGGGGGTTGGTGATGCTGAGCACGGGCTGGCCGGCGTTGTACACAAAGCCAAGCCCTTGTGCCATGTTCCGGGCGTAGCGGTACGAGATGAAGCTGTCATCTAACCGGAAGTCGGCCATCAAGATACCAAGGCCAACCGCCGTCAGCGCCGGTATCAGTATCTCTGCCGCGTCGGACAGCCGCCTGTGGTCTTTCATGCCGGCGATTGTAACCCATTACGGGGCCGGATGCACTGCTTGCGTGGGAAGTAACAGGGCGGGTAAAATGGAATATATCGCACAGTCACCTGTCCTAGGGACGGGCCGGTCCGTCCGATTACCCGTTTATCTCAATTTGATCCTTTTCTGACCGGATTTGTGGTCAGAGGTAACAGGTTCTAACAGGATGCAGACTCTCCAACCCCGTTTACTGCTGGTGGATGGCGACCCCGTTGATCATGCTCTGGTGCACACGGAGCTGACGGCTGACCCGTCGCTGATGTGCCTGATAGATGATGCGCCTGACATTGAAACGCTTGAGCGTCTGCTCCGCCAGAAACAGCGGTATGATCTAGCGCTTGCGGCTATGAGCTTGCAGAACCTGTCAGGGGCTGAGATCGTCCAGCGTATTCAGGAGGCTGTGCCGGAACTGCCTATTGTGATGCTGGTGCGCACGGACGAGATCGGCCTGGCGGCCCAGATGGCGCTTCATCAGGGTATTGCCGGTTATGTGCTGAAGGGCGAATCGCATGGGGGACTGTTGCCCGCGACGGTGCGCGGGGTTCTGGAGCGGGTTGCGGCGCGACGGGCCGCCCGCGAAGCAGAAGAACGCTTCAGGCGTTTGGCGGAAAACGCGCCCGATATGATCTTCCGCTGGTCGTATGCGCGGGGTTTTGAGTATGTCAGCCCCGCTTCGACGGAGGTCGTGGGCTATACGCCGGAGGAGCATTATGCCGACCCCGGTCTGGGCTATCGGGTCATCCACCCGGATGATATTCCGGTGTACGAGAGTGTCTTCTCTGACCTTGCCGATCCGGAGGGGCCGCGCCGCTATTGTGTGATCCGCTGGTTTCATAAGGACGGGCATATTGTGCATGTCGAAATGCGTATGACGCCCATCTTTGACGCACGCGGCGAGCTGGTGGCCATTGAGGGGATCGCTCGTGACATCAGCCAGCATGTGATCGCCCGCGCCCGCTTGCGCGAGCTTACCTCGCGGCTGACGCAGGCTCAGGAGGAAGAGCGCAGACGGATCGCCCGCGAACTGCATGATGAGATCGGGCAGGAGTTGACTATCGCCAAGATGCGCCTGCGGATGGTCGAGAACGCCCTTCCGGCGGAGGCTGAGGCCGTTCATGAGAAGCTCAAGATGTTGGGGACATTGCTGGATGAGACGTTACAGAACGTCCGGCACCTGTCACATGAACTTCGCCCGCCCCTGTTGGATGAGATGGGGTGGGAGCCTGCGCTGGCATTGGTGTGTGATACCTTCTCCCAACGCACAGAGCTGCCGGTGATCTATCGGCACAGCGGCAGTGCGGATCGGCTTGACCCCGATGTCGAGATGGTAGCCTACCGCGTGGTACAGGAGTCGCTGACCAATGTAGCCCGTCACGCGAATGCCCGGCAGGTAGTGGTCCATGCTGACCTGTCGTCCGACGAATTGACGTTGACCATAGAAGATGACGGGCAGGGGTTCGATATGGCCGCTCTTGATCATACCAGCGATGCGGCGGTAGGGCTGGGTCTGCTGGGAATGCAGGAACGTGTGGATATGGTCGGGGGACGCATTCAGATTGTGACTGCGCCGGGAAAGGGTACACGGGTTGAGGTCCACCTGCCGCGCAAGGAGCGCAGGCCATGAGAACAATCACAGTGCTGTTGGCAGAGGACCACCATCTGGTGCGGGAAGGGCTGAGGGCCTTGCTGGAAGAGCAGGGGGATTTTAAGATCGTGGCTCAGGCTGAGGATGGCAGTCAGGCGATCCAACTGGCTGAAAGCCGCCGCCCGGATGTAGTGGTCATGGATATTGCCATGCCCAACCTGAACGGGCTGGAAGCGACCGCCCGCCTGCGGCAATTGCCGCGTCCTCCGCAGGTGATCATTCTGTCTCAATACGGGCGGGAGGAATATGTGGTTCAGGCTCTGACGGCAGGGGCCAGCGGCTACCTGCTGAAGGGGTCTGTAGCTGACGAACTGCCGCGGGCCATCCGAGCGGTTTTTGAGGGGCAGACCTACCTCTCAGAGCAGATTCCGCGTGAGAACATCGAGGAACTGATGCGCACTCGTGCCGGTACAGCCTCGCCGCTGGAGCGGCTTACCCCCCGTGAGCGGGAAGTGCTTCAGCTTGTAGCGGAGGGCAAGACCAACCGCCAGATCGCGGCTTATCTGTCTATCAGCGTTAAGACGGTCGAGAAGCACCGCTTCAACCTGATGGAGAAGCTGAACATCCGCGATGTGACGGGGCTGGTGCGCTTTGCCATGCTGCATGGCATCATTGAGACAAGGGATAAATAAAAGGGCGGCCAGTTACAGCTCTTGCCTGACTGGCCGCGCCCGCCTATTCGTACTTCAACGCCGTGACTGGATTCAGTTGCACCGCCCGCAGGGCCGGGTAAATCCCTGACGCAAGGCCAATGATCAGCGAGAAGACCAGGGCGAAGATCAACAGCCAGACGGGAATAACCGCAATGCTGACCGGCTCGCTGGAGGTTGCGCCAGAGGCGGCTATCTGGGCGTTGATGTAGGCTCGTGCGATCAGGTCAATGATCTTGGCCGCACCTACGCCAAATATGATCCCGCCAATGCCGCCCAGCAGTCCGATTGCCCCCGCCTCCGAGATGAAGACCAGCATCACATCACGGTTGGTCGCTCCGACCGCTTTCATCAGCCCGATCTCGCGGGTGCGCTCCAGGATGGACATGATCATGGTGTTGGCAATGCCGATGGCGGCCACGATCAGGGCAATCGCTCCAATCCCCCCAAATACGCCCTGAATGACGCCAAACAGGATATTGAGCTGTTGAAGTGTTGAGCGGGCCGAAAAGGCGAAGAAGCCATCTTCAAGGAGCTGTTGTTCAACCCGCAGTTCCAGCACTGGATCGTTGACTACCACAATAGCCTGCGAATAGCCCTCAATGCGCCGGTTAGGACGCTGGCCGGTGTACCAGGCGGTCAGCTCTTCGGCATCATCCAGCGAGAGGAAGACGGTGTAGTCGTCCGAGCCGCCGCGAGGGGCCAGTACACCGCCCACCCGCAGGCGCACCGTGCGTGTCACCGGACGGCCATCCTCGCCGGTGCGTGTCATCTGGACGGTCAGCGTCTGGCCGTACAGGTCGAGCGGCTCGCTGGCGGCTGTGCTGGACCGCCGCCGGGGGTCCACGAAGCTTTCCCCGACCTTCGACCCTACCACGACTGTCCAGTTCCCCAGTGTGCCTGTCCCCTCTGCCATCTCCATGTTCAGGTCACGGATGGCGTACCGGTCAACACCGGTCAGTGTAACTGAGCCGATCAAGCGGTTCAGTTTCAGGGTAGCGGGGACAGATAACGGCTCGTAGGGGGTCACGGCATCTACCCCCTCCATCTGAGCGATCCGTTCGAGAGCGCGGGGTGTCAGCCGTCCCCCTTCCTCAGTGGTCGTGGTAACCATGCCGCCGCCAAGTGCCCGGAAGAACGCCCCCGGCATGACTGTGATCTGGTTGAGCGGCCCAAATTCGTCCATACTGCCGATGGAGTTTTCTCTCAGGCCGGAGGCAAGCGCGATCAGGACGACAATAGCCGCCGTGCCGATCAGCACGCCCATCGCCGTCATGATTGCCCGCCCGCGCATACGGTTCAGGTTCGACCAGACCAGCCGGAGCAGATCACGCGGTTTCATGGATTGGTGATCCCTTCCAATTCAGATTCAACCGGGCGTGTCCCCAGCCCCAAGAAGCCTAGAACAGCCCGCCACAGCCGTTCACCAAACGAGAGGCTGTTGTCATTCCCTGCATCGGCTTGAGCCGGTCTGGCTCCCCTCTCCGTGCTGAAGAGAGCGCCCTCGTTGACCTCGAAGGTCAGCGTGTGAGTGACAACCTGGGGCTGTTGGAAAGAGTCAAGGTAGTTGACACGGACCTCAACGACAGCCGTGCCGGCATGGAGCGCTTCTGCCTGTGCCACCAGCGAGCCGGACGTGCCGCCGTCCAGCGGGCCGACATAAAGCGAGCCGTCGGTGATGGCCAGATCGTCGCTGACGACCTCAATCGTGCTGACGTTGATCATACTGCGCCCAATGTTGATCACTTCAACCGGAATCTCAAATGTGTCGCCGACTGTAATCGTCTCCGGCACAGCATCGAACAGGCGAATCTCAAAATAGGGGACAGCGATCACCTGAAGGCTGATCGTCTCCACTTCGTTATGGTGGACGCCGTAGGCGTCGTTGTATTCCAGGCTGACGTTCAAAGCAACCAGGCCGGCCTGCGCATTGCCATCCACGATCAGGTCGAAGCCGAGGGGAATGCGCGTCGAAGCATCAATCTGCTCCACATAGCGGACGTTACTGCTTCCCAGCGGCGCCAGCGGCCCCAGCGCGGCGGCGTTCTCGCCCAGCCGCACAATGACCTGCTTGGCCGGGCCGCCGCCGACGTTGACCAGCTCCAGATTGAGGCGGAAGGTCGAGCCGGGCGAAATGGTGGCCGGATCGGTCGAGTAGCGTTCGATCAGCAGGCGCGGCGTGCGGGCAACGGCCCCGCTCATCTCAATCGGGACGCTCTGCTGAGACTGATACATGCCGCCGCTTGGGCTGGTGTACTCAACGGTGAAGTCCTGCGTCACGCGCTCTCCCGGCGACTGGATGAGCACCAAAGGGAGGGTAAGTGAGGCAGTCTCGTTGACCTTGATCGCCCCTTCAAGCGGGAAGGCACTACTGCCCTCCGCCGGGCTGAAGTACTGGCTTGGCCCCAAGTTGACGATCACGCCGGTAGCCCAGCGGTTACCGGTGTTGTGGAGCGTCAGAGTCAGCATCAGCCAGCCGGTCTCCGAGTCGACGGTGACAGACGAATCCTCGATCACAAGCTGGGGGCGGCCTGTATCCTGCCCGGTCGAAGGGGCCAGCCCTTTGACGTAGACGCCCACACTCCCGCTGGTAACAGCCTGCCCGCCCATGCCCCATTCATGGTGGTAGGTGAACTCAATTGGGATTGAGTAGTAACCGGTTGTCAGGGTGTTGGAAATACCAACCCTCAGGGTGGCAGTTCGTGTCTCGCCAATGCCGATGTGGCCAAAACGCGGCCCCGGCTCCAGCCCAACGAATGTGCCGCCCTGTCCGATGTTGACTGTCACCTCGTTAGCGCCAAATGTGCCAATGTTGGTGAAGGTGATGGTCAGGTCAAACTCCATGCCGCGCTGGAGTTCAGCAGGGTCAGTAGACCAGCTATCAATGTTGAAGGCTGGTGTGCCGCCCTGGGCGTAGGCTGGAGCCGCCCCCGCCGTTAGAGAGACGGCCAGCAGTAACCCTGCCAGCGCCAGACTTTTAAGAACCACTGCCCTCTTCATACTCGCTCTCCCGTCCAAGAATGTGGGAATTGATCCGCTACAGCGGCGCAATTTCCTCGCTGACAATGCACCCGTCCAGCATGTGGACGGTGCGTGTGGCATGTGCACTGATGCGCGGATCGTGTGTCACGATGACGATAGTCTGCCCCAGCCGGTTCAGCCCGCTGAGCAGAATCATGATCTCTTCGCCGGTTTTGGTATCAAGGTTGCCGGTCGGCTCATCGCCCAGCACGATCTGCGGAGCATTGACCAGTGCACGGGCCAGCGCGACACGTTGTTGCTGGCCGCCTGACAGCTCAGTGGGTTTATGATGCATCCGGTCGCCCAACCCGACCTGCTCCAGAAGCTCCATGGCCCGCCTGCGGCGCTCGGCTACCGGTGTGCCGGCGAAGATCATGGGGAACTCCACGTTCTCCAAGGCTGTCATGGTCGGGATGAGATTGAAGGTCTGAAAGACAAAGCCGACCTTCTGCCGCCGGTAATGTGCCAGTGCATTGGCGTCGAGACGCTCAATCTGCAAACCATCCACAGTGATACTGCCTTCGTCGGGTCTATCCAATCCGCCCAGTACGTTGAGCAGGGTGGTCTTGCCACTGCCGCTTGGCCCCATCAGGCACAGAAGCTCGCCGCGCTGGATGTCCAGATCGATCCCATCGAGCGCCCGAATGATTGTGTCCCCCAGGCGGAAGCGCCGTTTCAAGCCGCGAAGTGCAATGAAAGCTGGCTGATCAGACATATCTCTCAAGCCCCAGTAAAAGCTCTGCTGATAGATGCCATGATAGCCGTATATCCCAGCGTGATGATGACAACCAACGCCCAGTAGATGAATGCCACAAAGGCGCTCTTGACACGGTTGAGTTGCGCAGTCGCTGACACGCCCAGCCCGATCAGCACCAGACTCCAGACCAGATAAATGTCAATCCCCTGCAAAAAAGCCAGCAGGACAGGCGGCATCGCGCTTGCCTCAGCGCTGGTAAACATGAAGCCCAGACCGGGTGAGGGCAGGCTGCCGGTCACCAGAATAACTATCCCGGCCACAAGACTGCGTACCGCGTCGGGGAAGGTTGTCCAGACGGCCATACGCCAGACCTGCTTGAAGCTGGAATGCCCGCCCAGCGCCAGCCCGACCAGAAACAGCACACCGGCACGCACGAGATACCCGATCAGAGTGCCGACCGCCCCCCCAACCAGCCCGATTGCGCCCAGCACAGCTTGAGAGGAGGCGATGTTCTGGGCCTGCTGTACCTGTGCCTGCTGATCGGCGGGAAGCTGGGAGGTATCGGTGCCGCCCATCTGGGCGGCCATAGCGGCGCGGGCGATCTCGGCCTCGATGGGGACGCTGGCTACTGTTACCAGCAACAGCGTCAGCAAGGCGATCACGAACATCAGCCACCAGTACCCGTGACGGGCTTCGCGCATCCGCTGGAAGGTGCGGTACGGGCGGGTGATCACGCCCAACAGAATCTCAAGCGGACTGAGGGTCTCGGTTTCAACAGGTAGCGCTTCGACTTCGATTGCTTCACTCATAGGTCCTGCCTTCGGTTGCATGAGTATCCTGAACGGATCAGCGATCTTAGTGTGCCGGCATCAGCTCGGCCTGTGTCATAAAGAACTATAGAAATCATTCTATATAGAATTATAACAACATATCATAAGGTCGTCAAGACGGCCTGCCGGCAGGCGCGGCGGTCTGCTTTTGGGTATCACAACGTGTCTACATGGAATACGTAGATCGGCTTGCCAAGGTTGTAAGACGGACGGGGTTATTTCTCCCCCGTCCAGAAGGACAGGACTTCAAGGCCCGGATGGGAGCGTACCGCCTCCAGCAGGGTTTCCAGTGAAATCCCTTCTACCCGCAGGGTGAAGTTGGACCGTTCAGGGGTAGGGGCCGGATGAGAGGCAATAGAGTGGATGTTGCCGTTAACCGCGGCGATGCGTCCGGCCAGCGCGGCAAGCTGTCCGGGGGCGTTATCTACCTGAACAGTCAGCCGCAGGGTCTGACTGCCGCCGCCCAGGATGGCGACAAATTGCCGGAACAGGTCGGTGTCGGTGATGATGCCGACCAGATTGCCGTCTTTGATGACCGGCAGGCAGCCGATCCTGTGCCTGATCATCACAGAGGCCGCTTCTTCGAGCGGGAAGTCGGGCGTAGTGGTGATCAGGTTGCGTTTCATCACCTCTTTGACGCGCAGGAGCACACCGTCGCCGATGACGGCTTTGGGGGTCGGGGCGGCAGGTTTCGCCGTGCGCAGGTCGCGCTCTGAGACAAGGCCTACCAGATTGCCTTGCTCATCTACAACCGGCAGGTGGCGGAAGCGCCCGGCACGCATGAGCGCAATAGCGGCCAGGTAGTCGCTGTCGGGGCGCACCGTGATCGGGTTGGGTGTCATGACCTCCTGCACCAGCACGGCTGTTTCCTCCTCACCTCAAGAAGCCATCATGCCGATTATACGGCAAGGGGGGCGGGAAATAAAGCACGAAAGAAAACAAGACGGATCAGCCCTGGCCGGCAGAGGCAAAATTTGCACTTTTTGTACAAACTTTGTATAGTTTATGTGTAGCTTGGGCGGCGGAATGCTGAAGACCTGTTGTATAGGAGAATAAAGGATGTCCACCCGTGAGATCGTAGTCGAGAACCTGACCAAGTATTACCCCGGTGATGTCCGTGCCGTAGACGGCGTGAATTTCACAGTCAAGGCTGGCAGTATTTTTGGCTTTCTAGGTCCGAACGGCGCGGGCAAAAGCACCACCATCAAAATCCTGACTACGCTGGCTTTGCCTACCAGCGGAAGTGCCCGCGTAGGCGGCTTTGACGTTGTCTCACAGGCCCGTGAGGTGCGGCGGATCGCAGGGGTGGCCCTGCAAGACATCGGCCTTGACCCGCTGATGAAGTCAGTCGAACTGCTCGCTTTGCAGGGGCAGTTGTTTGGCATGAGCCGCAAAGCCGCCGTGAAGCGTGCGCACGAACTGCTGGAGCTGGTCCGGCTGACCGACGCTGTCGGGCGGCGTGTTGGCACTTACAGCGGCGGCATGAGGCGGCGGCTTGATCTGGCTCTGTCGCTGGTACATCAGCCCGAAATCCTGTTCTTGGATGAGCCGACTACCGGCCTCGACCCGGCCAGCCGGCGTGACGTGTGGGAGGAGGTGCGCCGCCTCAACCGCGAGCTGGGCATGACGATCTTCCTGACCACCCAGTACCTTGAGGAGGCTGACAGGCTGGCCGATGTAGTTGCCATCATTAACAAAGGTGTCATTGTTGCCGAGGGTTCACCTGCCCGCCTCAAGGCGGCGGTTGGCACTGAGTCGATCAACGTGGCCTTTGACAGCCACGAGACCGCCGGGCGGGCTGGCGCTGTGCTGGCTGATATGGCTCAGCGTATCCAGACTGACCGCGACACACTGCGGCTGTACATGAGTCAGGCGGCACAGGCGATCCCGGCGGTAGTCAGCCGTCTCCAGCAGGCTGATCTCAGCCCGATCTCTCTGACGCTTACCCAGCCCACACTGGATGATGTGTTTCTGCAAGTCACCGGACAGCGCTTGCAGGCACAGGATGCGGCGCAGGCGGCCTAGCAGGCTAAGAACCAACTGGAAAAAGAGAGGTACGGCAATTATGGCAACACAGGTTTATACCCAGCAGACAATCCAATTAAAGGATGAAACATCCGGGCCGAAGGTATGGCTTCCCATGCAAATCGCGTTGCTGACATGGCGCAACTTGGTGACGATCTTTCGCAAGCCGGAGGCACTGTTGCCGCCGGTAGCGATCAGTGTCTTCTTCCTCATCATCTACCGTTCGACGCTGGGACGGGCGGCAGGTTACATCCCAGATATTGGCGGCAGTTATTTGGGGTTTATTCTGCCGCTGTCTATTGTCAGTTCATCCCTGTCAGGGGCAGGCGTGGCCGCCCAGAATCTGGTACGTGATATCGAGAAGGGGTACTTTGACAAGCTCCTGCTGACTCCGGTCAGCCGGTCGGCGCTGTTGCTGGGGCCGATTCTGGCCGGTGCGGTGATCCTTGGCCTGCAGGCCAGTATTGTGACGGGCGTTGGATTAGCTATGGGCCTGCAACCTGCTACCGGCCTGCCCGGCCTTCTGGCTGTGATCGGGCTGGCCGTACTGCTTGGTACAGGCTTTGCCGGCTTCACCGTCTCGGCGGCGCTGGGGAGCGGCAATGCGGCGGCCACGCAGGGGGCCAGTTTTATCTTCTTCCCGCTCACTTTTCTGGCCCCTACCTTTGTTCCGCTGAATCTGCTGGACGGCTGGCTCAGGACGGCGGCGACCGTTAACCCGATCACGTATGTCATCGAGGCCATGCGGGCGCTGATCAACACCGGCTGGGATGGCGCGGCGCTGGGAAAGGGTGTGCTGGCCTGTCTGATTCTGGCAACGGCGATGTACGTTCTAGCCTTCTATGCCCTGCGGGTGCGCACCCGACGCACGTAGTCTCAGCTAACATACATCCTTAGATCGTCGGGGCGACCGCCGGCCTATGGCTGACGGTCGTTCTTCGGTCTGAAGGAGAGGGTAGCTGAATCGGTCTGCCCTCATGTCTGCTTGCCTCCGGATGACCTGATCAATACACTGAAGGGGACATAATCAGTATCCTGATCAGGCATGAACGGGGGGAATATGCGCCCAACGGTGCGGGAGGGGACCATTGTCCTGCGTGTGTGGGATAAGGGGCTGACTGAGTTTCAGCAGTCTTTCACTACCATGGATGAGCTGTTCGACCTGTGTCTGCGTGCCGGCGACCCGGCCGTCGTGGATCGGGTTATTTTGCGCGGGACGGATGAGCAGGGTGAGATGCGCACCCTGATCTTCACCTTTCAGTCTGTATCCGGTGTAGAGGGCGGAACACCGTTAGAGCAGGGCTGAGCTACTCTGGCAGGGGGCCTGTTCCCTCGATGGGGGCTGAAGGCAGTGTGCCGGTTGAGCGGGGGTGTGCCAGCGGGAGGGCAAGTGTGAAAGTGCTCCCCTGCCCCAGGCCGGCACTCTCGGCCCAGATGCGCCCCCCCTGCCGTTCGATGATCGCTTTGGCGATGCTCAACCCCAGCCC
>Ga0209101_1000131_pt1 | contig 61688 bp, 57 predicted proteins | sample ConPoolayeCmetaG_FD_185481 | JGI IMG/M metagenome (GOLD analysis project Ga0209101, IMG submission 185481) | Hot spring microbial mat communities from California, USA to study Microbial Dark Matter (Phase II) - Cone Pool mat layer C metaG... ... | reverse complement strand
CTGGCCTGACGGTGGGGTTCTGGGAGTCCCCGCAGGCGCTCGACCGAGCGCGCCGCATCGACCGGCGCTTCACGCCCCGCATGGCGGTGGCGAATCGCGACGCGCTCTACCGTGGTTGGCAGGCGGCTGTAGCGCGAGTGCGGTCCGCAGGGCCCGCGGCGCGTTGACAGGCCCTGCCAGTAGCTGCAGGGGTTACGCAGCGGAGCCGCGGTCCCGGAGCTGCCGCTAGCAAAGGAGGAATGCGATGGGTCTCGTTCAGTTCGTGCTCGATGCCGGGCGGAAGCTGTTTGGCGGCGCCGACGCCGCAGCGGCTCCCGCTGATCCCGCGGTCCATTCGAAGCGCGCCACCGCGCTTGAGGGGGCCGTAGCTCAGCTCGGGTTGCCCGTGGACGGCCTGAAGATCAAGGTCGTGGGCGACACGGCGCACGTCCGCGCGAAGGTGCCCACGCAGGAGGTGCGCGAGAAGCTCGTCCTGGCCATCGGCAACACGGCCGGCATCGGGCAGGTCGACGACGATGGCATCGAGGTCACGGCACCACAGGACGCGTCGGTCTTCTACACGGTGCAGAAGGGGGACACGCTGTCCAAGATCGCGCAGCAGCACTACGGGAGCGCGGCGAAGTACATGGCCATTTTCGAGGCCAACCGGCCGATGCTCGAGGACCCCGACCGCATCTATCCCGGTCAGGTGCTGCGCATTCCTAGGTCCTGAGCAACTCGTCCGGGCGCCTGGCCTATCGCCGCGGCGATCGCCCGCAGCCGCGCCACGCGTTCGGCGGTCGGCGGATGGGTCGAGAACAGCTTCGCCGCGCCACCGAATGCCGCCAAGGGATTCACCTGGGCGAGCGGGGCGACCGCCATCGGGACACGCATCGGGATGCGACGCGCGGCGCGCTCGAGCTTCTCGAGGGCGCTCGCCAGCGCGAGCGGCTTGCCGGAGATCTCCGCCCCGGCGGCGTCCGCCTTGAACTCGCGCTGTCGGCTGATCGCGAACTGCAGGATCATGGCGGCGAGCGGTCCGAGCAGCACGATCAGCGGATTCGCTGGGGTGCGCGTCTCGCGTCCCGGTCGAGCGCCAGCCAGGGCGCCCACCTGGGCGATGTTGCTCACGGCGCCGGCAAGCGTGGCGCTCACCGTCTGCAGCAGCATGTCGCGGTTCTTCACGTGCCCGAGCTCGTGCGAGAGCACGCCCTCGAGCTCGTCGCGGTCGACCAGCTCCAGCAGGCCACGTGTCACGCACACGACAGCGTTGGCGGGATTGCGACCCGTGGCGAAGGCGTTCGGCTGCGCCTGCGGCGCCACGGCCACGCGCGGCATGGGCAGGCCAGCGCGCTGACGCAGGCGATCGACCGTGGCGAACAGCTCGGGCGCCGCCTCGGGGCCCACCACCTGCGCCCCGTAGGCGCGCAGCACCATGCGCGCCGAGTTGAAGTAGGCGACGAAGTTCCCGACAGCGGCGAAGAGCAGCGCGACGCCCATGCCCTCCGCTCCCCCCACCGCCTGGCCGACGAGACCGCAGAGGGCCGTGAGACCCCCCATGAGCACGAAGAGCTTGACGTGGTCCATGGCCGGGATGGCTAGCAACGCTGCGAAGTCGTGGGAAGCCGCGGCGCGTCGGGGGGCGGGCGGCTCGCCTCACAACGTGCCGGCGTCGAGGCGTGCGAGCACCTCGGCGGCGCGTCGCCGGATGGCCGGAAGGTCGGCCAGGCGGGTAGCGGTCGCGATGGCCACGCGCATGCGAGGATTCTGCGCGAAGCGGTCGCGGTGCCGATCGACAAAGGCCCAGTAGAGGGTCGTGAAGGGACACGCCTCGTCGCCGCTACGCCGCTGCGGGTCGTACGGGCAGTCGGTGCAGTAATCGCTCATCCGACGGATGTACGCGCCGCCCGCGGCGTAGGGCTTGGTCGTCATCCGACCGCCGTCGGCGTGCAAGGCCATGCCGAGCAGGTTGGGCAGCATCACCCACTCGGCGCCGTCGACGAACGACGCCCACATCCACTCGACCATCGCCCGTGGCGCGACCCCGGCCAGCAATCCGAGGTTGCCCAGGATCATCAGGCGCTGGATGTGATGCGCGTAGCCATGGGCCTCGATGCCGCGTACGGTCTCTGCGACACAACGCATGCGTGTGTGGGCGGCGGAGGCGAAGGCCGGCGGCAACGCGCGCGTCGCCCCGAGCCGGTTCTCGTCACGATAGGCCGGCATCCAGAGCCAGTAGACGCCCCAGACGTACTCGCGCCAGCCGATGATCTGCCGTACGAAGCCCTCGACCGAGGCCAGCGGCGCGGCCCCCGCACGATAGGCGGCCTCCGCTGCCTCGCACACCTCGCGCGGGTGCAGGAGCCCCAGGTTCAGGTACGGCGACAGGAGGGCGTGGGCGAGGTGCCACGACGTGGTGGTCATCGCGTCCTGGTGCGGACCGAAGCGAGGCAGGTTGTGGACGATGAAGTGGCGCAGCCGCTCGAGGGCGGCGGCACGCGAGGTCGCCCACGTCCCGTCGGGCGGTGCGCCGAAGACAGTCGGCGGCAGTGCGGCCAACACCGCCCGGTCGAGCGCGTCGAGCCGCGACCGCCGCGGGGCGGGCCAGGGGACGCGCCCGCGCGGCGGCGGCTCGCGGTTCTCGCGGTCGTAGTTCCATCGTCCGCCGGCTGGCGCGTCGCCCTCCATCAGCAGGCCGAGCCGCCGGCGATGCCAGCGGTAGAAATCCTCCAGGCGCAGCCGCGGGCGATCGGCTGCCCAGGCGGCGAAGTCTTCCCAGTGACAGAGGAACTGGTTGTTGCGCACCAGGTCGACGTCCTGGCGCGCGAGCCACTGCCGCATCGACCAAGACATCGGCTCCATCACGCGTACGCGCTCCGGGCGATACTCGCGGCGGTGCGCGGCCAGTCCTGCGGCGAAGCTGCGCGCTTGGCGGTGGTCGACCGTGAAGCCGTCCGCGCGCAGCTCGTCCGCGAAGCGCCCCATGGCCGCTAGCACGAGATGCAGGCGCTGGCGATGCCACCGCTTCGAGCGGAGCTTGGCCGCGCTCTCGACGAGAAGCACGCAGGTGTCGCCGGGAACCGCGTCCTCGAGGCTGGCGATGCGCCGGTTCAACTGATCGCCGAGAACCCAGACGGTCTGGCGCCTCGCCACGATGTCAGCCCCACCCGTAGCTGGCTAGGTGCGCGCAGGCCCTGACCCACCGCGAGCTCAGCCCGCCTGGCGCGAAGGGCAGCGCGGCGAGGACCGTCTCGTACGCCATCTTGGCCGTCCCCGGAAGGGGAGCGCCCGTGACGCCACCGTCCATGCCAGCTTGACCGCCCACCCGGCGGATCATGCTAGCGCACGGCAAGATGGTCGCGCCACAGGGCTCACGGAGCGCCGTCGCCGCCGCGACGATGGTCGCGCTGCTAGTGAGCTAGTAGCACAAAAGCTCAAGCTGACCTGGCCGTCAACTCTGCTCAATGCCTTGCCGCGTAGGTTCGAGATGTGCAAGGAAGCCAGCGCCTGTGCCTGAAGGAAAGACAAGAGCAAGGGTCGACGAGGCGGCGGCACCGGTCGTGACGATTGTCTTCACCGATATCGTCGCCTCGACCACGCTCCTGCAGCGGCTCGGCGACGAGCGTGCCCACGCGGTGTTCCGCGATCACCATGCGCTGCTGCGCCAGGTGATCGACCGCATGGGAGGGCAGGAGCTGCGCTGGCTCGGGGACGGGGCCATGGCCGTGTTCCCGGAAGCAGCGGCGGCGCTGCGCGGTGCCATCGCGATCCAGCAGGCGGTGCGGCACGGTACGCCGCATCTTCGTCTGCGGATCGGTGTGCACCTGGGCGAGGTCGTTCACGACGCGACGAGCGAGGCCGCGGAATACGTGGGTGCGGCGGTGGTCACGGCACGGCGCCTCTGCGATCGGGCCGCGGCCGGGACCATCCTCTGCGGGCAGGCAGTCGCCGACGCCGTGGGGCCCTCCTCGGAGCTTCGCTTCCAGCCCCTGGGACAGGTCACGCTGAAGGGGATCGACGAGCCGGTGTCCGTATGCGAGCTCCTCTTCCCTTCCGAGCCGGCCATCGGCCGCGGCCTGCTCGACGAGGATCAGCTGCCCCTGCCGGCAGCCTGTGCCCGCCTCGGGGATCTGCCCTTCACCGGCCGCGAGCGGGAGCTCGGTCTCCTCCGCAGGGCGTGGCAGGAGGTGATGCGGGAGGGAGGACGCCTGGCGGTGGTGCATGGCGAGCCCGGGGTCGGCAAGACACGCCTCGTCAGCGAGATCGGTCGCCAGGTCCACGCCGAGGGCGCCTTCGTCCTCCTCGGACGCTGCGACGAGGGGATCGCGGTGCCATACCAGCCCTTCGTGGAAGCGCTACGCCACGTCATCGAGCGAGCGCCCCCTCAGGCGTTGCGAGGGCATCTCGGCCGGCAAGCAGGCGAGCTTGTCCGGCTCGAGCCGCGCCTGGCGAGCCGCCTCCCGGACCTGCCGCCGCCGCTCGTGTCCGACCCGGCGAGCGAGCGCTATCGCCTCTTCGAGGCCGTGGCGGGGTGGCTCGTGGCCACGGCCGCATTCCGGCCGCTGCTCCTCGTCATCGACGATCTGCAGTGGGCGGCTCCCGCCACGCTGCTGCTCTTGCGGTACGTGGCTCGGGCAACGCGCGAGGCGCCCGTGCTCCTGCTCGCGAGCTACCGGAGCACGGAGAGCGAGGCCGAAGGCGTGGTCGAGGCGGTGCTGGCCGAGATGGCGCCCGTGCTGAGGACGACGACGCTGACCCTGGCAGGGCTCGACGAGACCGCCGTGGGGCAGTTGGTGGCAGCGCGGGCAGAGGGGACCCTCTCGCAACGAGCGAGACAGCGGCTCGCCGCAGCCGTCCACGCCGCGACGGGCGGCAACCCGTTCTTCCTGGGCGAGGTCCTGCGGCATCTGGCGGAGACGAAGGGATTCGCGAGGGCGGCGGAGGTTGCCGCCGAGGACGACCAGGCCGACGCTGCGCGGAACCTCCCGGCGAATGTGCGGACGGTGGTCGCGCGGCGGGTGAGGCGTCTGTCGCCCGAGGCGGTGCACGTGCTTCGCCTCGCCGCGCTCGTCGGATCCGACTTCGATGCTCCGCTCCTCCTCGATGTGTGCGGTATGGCCGAGAGCACGCTCCTCTCGGCGCTCGAAGAGAGCTGCCGGGCAGGCCTCGTGATCGAGGCCGGCGTGGAGCGATACCGCTTCGCCCACGCCCTGGTGCAGCAGACCCTCGAGACGCAGCTGAGCGTCACGCGCCGGGCTCGCCTGCATCGCCAGATCGGCGAGGCGATCGAAGCGCGGCGCCCCGACGATGCCCCGGCGCTCGCGCAGCAGTTCTTGCGCGCCGGTCCCGAGCAGATCCCCAAGGCCGTGCGCTACTGCGCCCGTGCCGGCGAGCTGGCGATGCAGCGCCTCGCGCACGCCGAGGCCGTGCGCCATTTCCGCGCCGCGCTCGATCTGGCAGATCGCCTTCCCACACAGGAGGCCACGGACCGCATCGAGCGCCTCTGTCGACTCGGGGAAGCGCAGAAGGGCGCCGGGGACCCGGGGCATCGCGGGACCCTGTTGCAGGCGGCGCACCTGGCCCTGCGCCACGAGGATCGGCAGCGGCTGGTGCGTGCCGCGCTTGCCAACCACCGGGGGTGGGGAAGCCAGCTGGGCGCCGTCGACACCGAGCGAGTCGCGGTCCTCGAGGCCGCGCTGGAGCGGGTGAGCACCGCCGAGCCAGCGATCCGCGCGCGCGTGCTGGCGACGCTCGCTGCCGAGCTCCAGTATGCGGGCGATCCGGATCGCCGGAGGCAGCTCAGCGACGAGGCGCTGCAATTCGCCCGGCGAGCGAACGACCCGGAGACCATGGCACACGTCCTGGCGGTCCGCGGGCATACGATCTGGGGCCCGAGCTCTCTCGGGGAACGGCTCGCGAACGCGGCAGAACACGCCGCGGTGGTGGCCGGACTCGGCGATCCCCTCGCGCGCTGGTATGCCGCGGCGACGCGACTGCAGGTGAACATGGAAGCGGGTGACCTCGCGGAGGTGGATCGCTGTCTCGCCCTGCTCGCGGTCTTGACGCAGGAGCTGGGGTCCCAAGCCCATCTCGTGTACGCCCAGACCATCGACCGCGCCTGGCGGGCGCTGCTGGCAGGGCGCCTGGCCGAGGCCGACCAGATCGCCGCCGAAGCCTGCGAGGTGGGTCGGGAATCCGGGCAGCCCGATGCGCTGACGTACTACGTCGGTCAGCTCGTCGGGATCCGATACGAGCAGGGCCGGCTCGGCGAGCTGGCGCCCGTGCTCGCGCAGGCCGTGGCGGAGAATCCCGCGGTCCCGGCGTTTCGGGCGGCGTGCGCGCTCGCCAGCATCGAGGGCGGCCAGCTCGCCGAGGCCCGGCGACAGCTCGAGGGCTGCGATCCGGAGGCGATCCCCGTGGATCTCGCCTGGAGCACGGCGATGGTCCATTGGGTCGCCGTGGCAGCAGCGCTCGGCGCGCGCCAGGTGGCGGCCGAGCTTCAGGCACGGCTCGCTCCCTTCGCCGATCACGTCGCCTTCAATGGTCTCTTCGTCGCCGACACGTTCGCGCATGCGCTGGGGCTGGCGGCGGCGGTCCAGGACCGACTCGCCGAGGCCGCGCAGTGGCTCGGGCACGCCGCGGTCATGGCTGAGCGCCTCGGAGCCCCCGCGCTGCTCGCGCGCAGCCGCGTGGCGCATGCCGCGGTTCTGGTGCGACGCGCCGCCCCCGGCGATCGCGAACGCGCCGGTTATCTTCGGGATGCCGCGCTCGAGGCCGCGCAGGCCTGCGGCCTCGGGCTCGTCGAGCGCTTGGCGGCGGGGGTGCGTGTCGGATGAATCACGAGCGCCAAGTGGCGCGTTTTTACGCCCACGGCCTCGAGCGCGTGGCGAGCTACCACGGCCATTACCTCAACTTCGGGCTCTGGGCCGTGCCCGGCATGTCGTATGTGCAGGCCGCGGAGTGCTTGCTGGCCCGGGTCGGCGAGCGGGCTGGCCTGACACCAGCCTCCCGGCTGCTGGACGTGGCGTGCGGCATGGGGGCGCAGGATCGATTCTTCGTCGAGCGCTTTGGCTGCCACCACATCGAGGCCTGGGATCTGGTGCCCGGCCACATTGCCATCGCGCGACGGCATCACGCGCTCGAGCGCATTCGCTTCGGCGTCGCCGATGCCTGCCGACTGCCCTTCGCGAGCGCTACCTTCACGCAGGTGATCGCCGTCGAGGGCATCGTGCACTTCCACACGCGCGCGCAGTTCTTCGCCGAGGCATACCGCGTACTCGACGCGGGCGGACGGCTCGCCGTGGCCGACTTCTTTCTCGCCCGGCCGAAACCCACACGCCTGCAGCGGACCGTGCTGCGCCTCTGCACCGCCGGCTGGCATGTGCCGCAGGCGAACGTCGCGACGCTCGACGCCTATCGCGCGACGCTGACGCGTGCCGGCTTCGCCGGGGCCCGTCTCGAGGTGCTGTCCGACGCGGTGATCCCCGGCTACTGGCGCGAGCAACGGCGGCCAGCAGTCCGGCGAGCCGTGCGCGCGATGCGCGGCGAGCTCGTCGGCCGCCTGGCCGTCGGCATCGATGCGGCGATGTATGCCCTCTATCGCATGGGAGCGCTCGGCTACCTCGTCGCTTCGGCACAGAAGCCCCCGGCGGGAGCGCCTTCGTGAACCCCTTTCGGCAGGCGGCGCTGGCCACCATGCGGCTCACGCGTCAGGCCGCGCGAGTCGACTTTCTCGCGTTGGCGAAGGTTAACGCCCCCGTGCCCTACGTCCCTGGCGCGCTCCCCGACCATGCGCGCGTGATCTTTCCCGCCTTTCTGACCGGCAGGCTGGCGATCGATCTGGTCGTGTGCTGGACGATCGGGGACTTCGGCCCGGGGCGGCCTTGCTCCGAGTACTACGATCCCGATTCGCCCTGGTACAACGTGTTCTACGGTGCTTACGGGATCCTGTCCCACAAGCCCGATGGCAGCCATTACGGCTACGACACCCAGGGAACGGCGAGCTTCCCCGAGATGCTGGCTGTCCCCGAGCTCGACTACAACGTGCTCACCGCAGGCCAGCTTGGCTGTCCGCCGGCGAAGCGCATCTTCACGGTGCGCTCGCTGACGACGAGCCGGGAGGGGCGCTGGGATCGCGGCGACGTGGTGGCGCAGGTGCCCTCAGGGTTGCACCATCCCCGAGATGCCCTCGACGCCAACCCGCTCTGGTACAGTATCTTCGGCTTTCCCGACCCCCGACTGGCAGCCGGGCATGCGAGCTACGAGCCCGTCGAGATGCGAGGGACGATGTATTTCCGCCCGGTCTCCGAGGTCGCTTCGCTACGCCTGACGCTGGTGTGGGGGGCGATGTGTCCGGACACCGCTCCCGGGAACGCGCTCCTCGCGCAGATCCTGGCGGCGCTCCGGCCGCGGTATCCGTGAGCTCGAGACCCATCCAACGCGCACGCAGCGCGCCCCAGTTCCCGCCCGGGGTGCGACGACGCCATGGACACCGCGATGCGCGGCGTGGTAGCCGACCGGAGTGATCGCGGGTGCCACGACCGGGCGCCAAACGCCCCCGCTCCCTGGCGAGCGTGCTCGGCGCTGGCTCGCCGCCCTCGCCCTCGCGACCCTGTGCCTTCCGGCGGCATCCCTCGCGGCAGGCCTCCCCGCGGGGGATCACGAACGGACGCTTGCCTTTGGCGGCTTCGAGCGCAGTTATCTCCTGCACGTCCCGCCCAGGTACGAGGGCGCGGCGGTCCCGCTCGTGGTCGACCTTCACGGGTTCACCTCGAATGCCGTGCAGCAGCGTGCGATCTCCGGCATGGCGGCGGTCGCCGATGCCAAGGGGTTTCTGGTCGTCTACCCGAACGGTGTGCGCAATGCCTGGAACGCGAAGCTCTGCTGTGGCAATCCGGACGTCGACGATGTGGCCTTCCTCCGCGCGGTGATCGACGCCGTTGCGGCCGAGACGCCGGTGGACCGCCGGCGCATCTACGCCACTGGCCTGTCGAATGGCGGGGCGATGAGCCATCGTCTGGCGTGCGATGCCGCCGACATCTTCGCGGCCGCCGCGCCCATGGCCTTCCCCCTGGCGGATCTTCCGGCGACGGGGTGTCAGCCATCGCGCTCCATCCCGGTGCTGACCGTGATGGGCTTGACCGACGTGCTCGTCCGCTACGAGGGCGGACCCTTCAGCTCGGCCGCCGAGACCTTCACCTACTGGCGCGATGTGAACGGCTGCGGCCGTGGTACGCCAGAAGTTCGCGACGCGCGGGGGCGCAGCCGCTGCGAGATCGACACGAGCTGTGCTGGTGGCGTCGCCGTAGGGCTGTGCAGCGTGACCGCCCGTGCCTTCCCGGGGACCTCGTTCGACGGTCACTTGCTCTACCTTAACGACGACTACGTGCTCGCTGAGGTGGCGTGGGATTTCCTTTCGCAGTTCCGCCTGCCGGAGACTGTCGCAGCCCCACGCGAGGCCACCGTGCGCGGAACCGCCACCGCGCGGCTGCGAGCTGCGGGCGAGCGCGATCGCCCCGTGCCTCTCGAGTGGCGGGTCCGGCTCGGGCAGCGGACGTGGACTGCCGAGGACCCTCGCACCAAGCAGGCGTTGACCGGAAGCTGGACGGCTCGCGGCCGGACCGGCACGCTGCGTCTTGCCACGGCCGCCATGCCGCTCGTGGAGACGATGGTGGGCGATGCCCTCGGCGGCACTGGCCTCGAGGTGGACGGTCCCCTCGCGCTGCGCATCCGTCTGTCGCGTGCCGGACGTCCCGTCGTGCTGAGGGGCCGCTGGCGGATTCGTAGCGGGGGCCGGGCCGTCGGGACGTACACCATCCGCCTGCGCGCTTCGTCGACCGTGCGCTTCAGCGGTCGCTAGCCGGTACGCTCATGGCCCAGAGCAGGCTCGGGGCGACGCCAAGATCCGCCCGAGATGCGCGAGCACGCGCTGCGGCGCCTCGAGCTGCGGCCAGTGCCCCACGTCGGCCAGCCGGACGAGGTCCGCGTCGGGACGCCCGCGGAGAATGCCCTCGGCCATGTGGGCGCCCGACACGGGGTCGCGCTCGCCCCAGAGAAAATGCAGCGGTACGGCGGTACGCTCGAGCGCGCCGACCCAGCGCGCGCGGTGGCGCTCGCGGTCAGGGATGTACTGGATCAGGCGGTGCGCGATCAGGTGGCCGCCATGACGGCTCACGGCGCGCCACAGCTCGTGCAGTGCCTCGGGAGACGGTCGATGCGCTGGCCCGAATGTCGGAGCCAGGGCTGTGGCAAAGGTCTCCGCATCCATGCGCTGGCCGAGCTCGGGACCGTGGACCGGATCGAGGAGGAGCAGCTGTCCGGGCTGAGGCCGGTGAAGCTCCGGGTAGAGGCCGCCGTTGAGGAAGACGACCGTCACCAGATCGCCGGCCAGTCGGCCCTCGTCCTGTCGCGCGAGCAGCTCCTGGGCTACCGAGACCCCGTAGTCATGCGCGACCAGCGCTGTCGAAGCGACGCCATGCCGCCTCCACAGGGCTTCCACCAGGTCGGCCTGCTCGGCGATCGAGTACTGGTGATCGGCCGGCTTGTCCGAATCGCCGAAGCCGAGAAAGTCGAACGCCAGTAGGCGGTGGCGCTGGCAGAGCTCGCTCCAGATCCGGTGCCAGTCGTGGGACGAGGTGGGAAACCCGTGGAGCAGCGTGCACCACGGCCCGCTGCCGCCGCAGCGCACGAAGATCTGCCACTCCCGGCCGCCAAGCAGGACGGTTTCGCGCCGTCCTCCCGCGAGCCACTCCTCGAAGGTCACGGTTCGTCTCGCTACCAGGCTTCCCCTGACCGCACCAGGGTGCAGAGGGCGCCAGGAGCAGGCGCCGACCCCGTGGACCTCGGCGGCAGAAATGTGCTGAGGAGACGCACGCACCGATGCCCACCTCGCTGCCGCGAAGCCTCTTCGAGCCCGTCCGGCTCGGACCGGTCGTGCTGCGGAACCGCACGATCCGCGCGGCTGCCTTCGAAGGGATGGCGCCCGGCCACCAGGTCTCTGCAGCGCTCGTCGACTACCACCGCGCGGTCGCCCGCGGCGGTGTGGGGATGACCACGGTCGCCTACGCAGCCGTCATGCGAAGCGGGCTCGCGTTTCCGCACCAGCTCTGGCTGCGTCGGGCGGCTATCCCCGGGCTTCGCCGTCTCGCCGATGCGGTGCATGCCGAGGGCGCGAGGATCTCGGTGCAGATCGGGCACTGCGGCAACATGGCGCGGCCGGCCCTGGCCGGAGGGCGGGCTCTGGCGCCCTCCGCCCGCTTCAACCCCTACGGCCCGACGCTGCCGCGGGCCATGACCCGGCGCGATATCGCCGAGGTGGTGGCGGCGTTCGGCACGGCAGTGCGGGTCGCGAAGGAGAGCGGCTTCGATGCGATCGAGGTGCACGCTGGCCACGGCTATCTCCTGAGCCAGTTCCTCTCGCCCTATACGAATCGGCGGCGGGACGAGTACGGCGGCCCGCTCGCGAACCGGGTGCGCTTCGTGCGCGAGGTCATGACGGTCGTCCGCGAGGCCGCAGGGGCGGAGCTCGCCGTGCTCGTGAAGATGAACATGCGCGACGGTTTTCGCGGGGGTCTCGAGCTGGACGAGGCGCTCGAGGTCGCACGGGTGCTCGAGGCCTGCGGCGCCGATGCGCTGGTCCTCTCGGGCGGCTTCGTCAGCCGAACGCCGATGTACATCATGCGGGGCCGGATGCCGACGGAGGTCATGGGCCGCGGGATCCCGCAGTGGTGGCTGCGCGGCCTCGTTCGCGTCGTCGGCCCCTGGCTGATGCGGGCGCTGCCCTACGAGGACCACTATTTCCTCGAGGATGCGCGGGTGGTGCGTCGGGCGCTGTCGCTTCCCCTGGTGTACGTGGGCGGGGTGGCGTCGCGCGCGGCCGCCGAGGCGGTGTTGGCCGCGGGCTTCGACGCCATCGCCATGGCCCGCGCGCTCATCCGCGAGCCGGACTTTGTCGCGCGCCTCGCCCGCGAGGCCACGGAGGCGACGTCGAGCCCGGCGCGTTGCGACCACTGCAACTCCTGCGCAGCCCGCATCTATACGACCTCCATGGCCTGCCATCATCGGGAGGCGTCGGCAGCCCCGAGCCGGGGCGCGAGCGCGTGACGATGTCGCCGGTGGCGCTCGTGACCGGAGCCTGCTCCGGTATCGGGCTGGCGATCGCGCACGAGCTCGGGCGCCGCGGCTATCCGCTGCTGCTCGTCAGCGATCGCCCGGCGCGGCTCGCCGAGGCAGCGGCCGCGCTGCAGGCCACGCACGGCGTGGCCGTCGATGTGGTCGGCGTCGATCTCGCGCGGCCCGACGCGGCAGCGCAGGTCGTCGAGGCGGTGAGCCGCCGGAGCCTGGTGGTCGAGATCCTCGTCAACAACGCCGGGATCTTTGCTTTCGGCGAAGTCGCCGATAGCGACGCGGCGCAGGCGCAGGCGCTGCTGCAGCTCCACGTGGTGACGCCCTCGTTGCTCGCGCGGCACTTCGCTCGCAAGATGCGCGAACGCGGGCGGGGCTATCTGCTCTTCGTCGCCAGCATCGCCGCCTGGGGCGATTTCCCCGGGATCGCGCTTTACGGGGCGAGCAAACGCTATCTTCGCAGCTTTGCAGCGGCCCTCCGCGAGGAGCTGGCCGTGTACGGGGTGGTCGTGACCTGTCTGGCGCCCGGGGCGACGGCGACGAACCTCTACGCGCAGACGGGAGTCCCCGTCGCTCTGGCGCGGCGGCTCGGGATCATGAGGGATCCAGAGGCGGTGGCGCGGGCGGGGGTACGCGGGATGTTCGCGGGTCGCGCCGTGGTCGTCCCCGGCCTCGGGGCGAAGCTGATGGCGGGGACGATGCGAAGCATACCCCGGTGGATGGTTCGCCTGGTGCGGCGGCACGGCGGACTCTTGCCGCGGCGCCCACAGGGGATCGGCTGAGCGCGGGCGGCTGGCGGATTGCGCCGGAGAGGCGGCCATGTTACGAACTGCTCTTCACTGGCAAGCGCGCAAGCGCCTGCGCAGCCGAAGGCCCGTCATGAAGGAAGGCATTCATCCCCAGTACGCGGCAGCGCGCATCGTGTGCGCCTGCGGGCACGTGGTCGAGACTCGCTCCACCCGGCCGGAGATCCACGTCGAGATCTGCGCGGCGTGCCATCCGTTCTACACGGGCAAGCAAAAGCTGGTTGACACGGCGGGCCGCGTGGAGCGCTTCAACCGCAAGTACGGGAAGGGTGGCACGCCCGGCGCGACAGCCGGAGGCTGAGCGCCACACCACCATGGGCGGCTCGGGCCTCTGCCCGGGCCGGGCCACAACCCGGAGGAGGGGGGCCATCCCGATCCGGAGGGTGCAAGAGCGTGCGTGAGCGTCTGGCGGACATCGCGCGCCGCTACGAGGAACTCGAGCGGCTGGTCGTCGATCCCGCGGTGATCGCCGATCGTCGCGAGCTCGCCCGGCTCGGACGCGAGCGAGCGCAGCTCGCCGAGATCGTCGGTGTGGCCCGGGAGCAGGAACGGGTGGAGCGTGAGATCCAGGAGCACCGGGAGCTGCTCGGCGATGCCGATCCCGAAGTCCGCGAGCTGGCACGAGCGGAGCTGCCCGCGCTCGAGGCACGCGCCGTCGAGCTGGAGCGGCGCCTGCGCGCGCTCCTTGTCCCCCGAGATCCGAACGACGAGCGCAGCACCGTGCTCGAGATCCGCGCGGGGACGGGCGGCGAGGAAGCTGCCCTCTTTGCTGCCGATCTGTTCCGCATGTACCAGCGGTACGCCGAAGCGCATGGCTGGCGCATCGAGGTGCTCTCCTCGAGCCCGAGCGGCATGGGCGGCTTCAAGGAGGTCATCGCGCTGGTGCAAGGCGACGGGGCGTACAGCCGCCTCAAGTACGAGGGAGGGGTGCATCGGGTGCAGCGCGTTCCGGTGACCGAGACGCAGGGCCGGATCCATACCTCGGCAGTCACGGTGGCCGTGCTGCCCGAGGCGGAGGAGGTCGATGTCGACATTCCCGAGAAGGATCTGCGGGTGGATGTCTTCCGTTCCTCCGGCCCGGGGGGCCAGAGCGTGAACACCACCGACTCGGCGGTGCGCATCACGCATCTGCCGACCGGCCTCGTCGTGACCTGCCAGGACGAGAAGTCGCAGCACAAGAACAAGACGAAGGCCCTCAAGATCCTGCGCGCCCGGCTCCTCGAGCGGATGCGCCACGAGCAGCAGTCGCAGATCGCCGCCAGTCGGCGCGCGATGGTGGGAAGCGGCGATCGTTCCGAGAAAATTCGCACCTACAACTTCCCGCAAAATCGCGTGACCGACCACCGCATCAACCTCACCGTCCATCAGCTCGATCGCGTGCTCGATGGGGCGCTCGATCAGCTCATCGATGCGCTCGCGACCCGCGCGCAGGCCGAGGCGCTGGAGGCGCCGGCGTGATCCGCGAGGTGCCGACACTCGACGATGGCCGGGCAGCGCTCGCCGCGCTGACGGTCGGGCAGGCGCTGCGCCGGGCGGCGGCGCGGCTCGCCGACGCCGGCCTGCCCGAGCCGCGGGCCGACGCGGAGGTCTTGCTGGCGCACGTGCTCAGCATCGATCGTCAGCTGCTCGTTCTCCGTGTGCAGGAGCCGCTCGCCCCCGAGCTGGCGGCGCGCTTCGAGGCCCTGCTCGCTCGGCGGCTGCAGCGCGAGCCGACCGCACAGCTCGTCGGCGTGCGCGAGTTCTGGTCGTTGCCCTTCCGGGTGGACCGCCGGGTCCTGATCCCGCGTCCCGAAACCGAGCTGGTGGTCGAGACGGCGCTCGCCGTGGCGCCCGGCGCGACGCGCGTGCTCGATGTCGGCACGGGAAGCGGCGTGCTGGCGGTGGCGCTCGCGCGCGAGCTTCCTCGAGCCAGGGTGGTCGCCCTCGACCGCTCGCCGGGGGCGCTGGCGATCGCGCGCGAGAACGTGCAGCAGCTCGCGCCGCGCGTGCGGCTCGTCTGCGGCGACCTCCTGGCGGCGATCGCCTCGTGCACCTTCGACCTGGTCGTGGCGAATCCTCCGTACGTGCCCACGGCCGAGATCGCGCGGCTCGCACCCGAGCTGCGGGACTACGAGCCGCGACTCGCCCTGGATGGGGGGGCGGACGGGCTCGCCGTGATCCGTGCGCTTCTGGCGGAGGTGCCGCGGGTTCTGCTAGCTGGCGGCTGGCTGGTGTTCGAGCTGGGGGCGGGACAGGCGGGGACGGTGGTGCAGGAGGCTGCGCGGGAGACGGTGTGGGGCCCGGCGCGAGTCGTTCGCGATCTCGCGGGAATCGAGCGGGTCATGGCGCTGCAGCGACAGGGAGGCCGCTGAATGGATGCGATCGTGATCCACGGAGGCGCCGTGCTCGACGGCGAGGTGACCGTGAGCGGGTCGAAGAACGCGGCCTTGCCGCTGCTCTTCGCCGCGCTGCTCACGCCCGATCGGGTGATCCTGCGCAACGTCCCCGCCCTGGCCGACATCGCTACGGCCATCGCGGTTCTGGAGCGGCTCGGGGCGATCGTGTCCCGCAGCGTGGACGGTCGGGATGTCTTCGTCGAGACCCGCGCGGTCACCTCGACCGAAGCGCCCTACGAGCTCGTGAAGACCATGCGGGCCTCGTTCCTCGTGCTGGGACCGCTGCTGGCGCGCTTCGGGCATGCCCGGGTGTCGACGCCGGGCGGCTGTGCGATCGGCGCGCGGCCGGTCGACCTGCATCTGGCGGGGCTCGAGAAGATGGGGGCCCGCCTGCGGCTCAGCGAGGGCTACGTGGAAGCCGAGGCGGAGCGCCTCCACGGGGCGAAGATTCTCCTCGACTTCCCCTCCGTGGGCGCGACCCAGCAGCTCATGATGGCAGCGGCGTTAGCCGAGGGAACCACGGTCATCGAGAACGCGGCCTGCGAGCCGGAGAACGTCTGCCTGGCGCGGCTGCTCGAGAAGATGGGGGCGCGGGTGCGTGGCGCTGGCACGCCCGAGATCGTTGTCGAGGGACGTCCCGAGCTGTTGCGGGGCGCCGAGCACACGGTGATCCCGGATCGGATCGAGACCGGTACCTACCTGATGGCGGGAGCGATCACGCGGGGGGCGGTTCGGGTGATCGGCGGCTGCGGGGCGCATCTCGACGCCGTGATCGCGAAGCTGCGCGAGAGCGGGGTCGTCGTGCGCGAGCGCGACAGCGGGCTGTCCGTCGAAGCGAACGGACCACTGCACGCGGTAGACGTGAAGACCATGCCCTATCCGGGATTTCCGACCGACCTGCAGGCACAGTTCATGGCCCTGATGACCCAGGCTGCGGGGTCGAGCACGATCACCGAAAGCGTCTTCGAGAACCGTATGCTGCACGCACAAGAGCTGGTGCGGATGGGGGCCCAGATCAAGGTCGAGGGAAACCGTGCCGTGGTCCGCGGTCCGGTGGCGCTTTCGGGGGCTCCGGTGATGGCGACCGATCTGCGGGCGAGCGTCTGCCTGGTGCTCGCTGGCCTGGCGGCCCGGGGGACGACCCGGGTGCTCCGGGTGTACCACCTCGATCGGGGGTACGAGCGCGTCGAGGAGAAACTGCGGGGGCTCGGCGCCGAGGTGCGCCGCGAACGCGGGAGCGCAGGGTGAAGGCGAGCGAGCTCATCGTCGAGCACGGCACGCCTGCGGCGCGCACGCGGCTCGCGCGCCTCGAGCGCCGCGTGGCACACGCCAGCGGGCGGATCGCCAGCGCCGTCCGCGCGATCCTCGAGGCGGTGCGGACGCGTGGCGATGCGGCCCTGCTCGCGTATACCCGGCGCTTCGACGGGGTGCGCCTGACTCCCGCGCAGCTGCGCGTCCCCGCCGACGAGCTGGCGGCTGCCTACCGCGATCTCCCGGCCCGAGTGCGCCGCGACCTCGCGCTCGCTGCCCGGCGGATTCGCCGCTTTCATCGCGACCGGGTGGAGCGCTCGTGGACGATGCGCGACGACCTCGGAACACGTCTCGGACAGCTCGTGCGACCGCTGGCCCGAGTCGGAGTCTACGCGCCCGGAGGGCGCGCTGCCTATCCGTCGACGGTCCTCATGACGGCGGTGCCGGCCCGTGTCGCAGGGGTCGGCGAGATCCTCGTGACCTCCCCGGCGGGGCGCGAGGGGTACTCCCCGGTCCTGCTTGCGGCCTGTCACCTCGCCGGGGTCGACGCGCTCTACCGCGTCGGTGGCGCGCAGGCCATCGGGGCGCTGGCCTACGGCACGGCCACCATTCCCGCCGTGGACAAGATCGTCGGTCCCGGGAACATCTGGGTCGCCACGGCAAAGCAGCTCGTCTACGGTACGGTGGACATCGACGCCATCGCCGGTCCGAGCGAGATCTGCATCGTGGCCGATGGATCGGCCGCACCGAGGCTCGTGGCGGCGGACCTGCTCGCGCAGGCGGAGCACGACCCGCTCGCCGCCGCGGTGTGCGTCACGCCGACCCGCCAGCTGGCCCGACGCATCGCGGCGGCGCTCGACGAGCAGCTCGCCGCCTTGCCCCGCCGGGATGTCGCGGCGCGCGCGCTCGCGGCCTACGGGGCGATCGTCGTGACCGACACGCTGGCGGAGGCCTTCGAGCTGGCGGATCGGCTCGCGCCCGAGCACCTCGAAGTGCTCGTGCGCTCGCCGCGCCGCTGGGTGCCCCGCCTGCGCAACGCGGGAGCCATCTTCCTCGGCCCCTGCACCCCCGAGGCGTTCGGGGATTACCTGGCCGGACCGAGTCACGTCCTGCCGACGGGCGGAACGGCGCGCTTCGCCTCGCCGCTCGGCGTGCACGATTTCGTCAAGCGCACGAGCCTGATCGAGGGATCGCGCCGCGCCCTGCGCGAGCTCGGCCCGGCAGTGGCGCGGCTCGCGCGGCTCGAGGGGCTCGACGCCCATGCCCGGTCGGTGGAGAGTAGACTCGTGCTCCAGGGAGGACCTCGCTGATGGCTCGATCGACCCGTCGGGCTGCCACCGTGACGCGGACGACGCGCGAAACCGACATCCGGCTCGCGCTCGACCTCGACGGGACGGGGCGGGCCGCCGTCGAGAGCGGTATCCCGTTCGTCGACCACATGCTCGAGCTGCTGGCGCGCCACGGCCTCTTCGACCTCGAGGTGACGGCACGGGGCGACCTGGCCGTCGACGCGCACCACACGGTGGAAGACCTCGGGCTCGTCCTCGGCCAGGCGCTCAAGGAGGCCCTGAGCGACAAGGCGGGCATCCGCCGCTTCGGCGAGGCGACGGTCCCGCTCGACGAGGCGCTCGTGCAGGTCGTCGTCGATCTCTCGGGCCGTCCCTTTCTGGTCTACGACGTGCGGATCGCCCAGGAGAAGATCGGCCACTTCGACGTGGAGCTGATCCACGATTTTCTGCTCGCGCTGGCCAATGCCGGCGGGCTGAACCTGCACGTCCGCATGCTCTCGGGTCGCAATCCGCACCACATCGTCGAGGCTGTCTTCAAGGGACTCGCGCGGGCGCTCGACGCGGCCACCCAGCGCGATCCGCGCGTGCGGGGCGTGCCGTCGACCAAGGGGACGCTCGCCGGGTGAGGCACGGCATCGCCATCGTCGACTATGGCGCGGGCAATCTGCGCAGCGTCGAGAAGGCCTTCGCGTCCCTGGGCTGCGCGGCCGAGGTGACGCGGGATCCGGCGCGCATTGCCGCCGCGGCGGGCGTCGTGCTGCCCGGGCAGGGCGCCTTCGGGGCATGCATGCGTGGTCTCGAGGGCGCGGGTCTCGCAGAGCCGGTGCGAGCGGTGGTGCGTGCGGGCCGGCCGTTCCTGGGGATCTGTGTCGGCATGCAACTCCTCTTCGAGGAGAGCGAGGAATCGCCCGGGGTGGCGGGCCTGGGCCTGCTACCCGGTCGGATCGTGCGCTTCCCGAGCCGAGCAGGGCTCAAGGTGCCGCAGATGGGCTGGAACCAGCTGCACATCGTGCAGCCGGCGCCGGTGCTTGCCGGGATCGCTGAGGGGAGCTGGGTGTACTTTGCGCATTCCTACTACCCGGTCCCGACGGATCCGGGGCTCGTCGCGACCCGGACCGCGTACGGCGTCGAGTACGCGTCCAGCGTCTGGCGCGGAAACCTCTTCGCCGGTGTCTTCCACCCCGAGAAGAGCCAGCGCGTGGGGCTGGCCATCTTCGCGAACTTCATCCGGATGCTGGCAGGGGAATGACTGCGACCTGCGAGCGGCAGCGGCCCTTCGTCGTCTATCCGGCGATCGATCTCCGCGGGGGACGATGCGTGCGGCTCACCGAGGGGGATTTTGGACGCGAGACGGTCTACGACGACGATCCGGTCGCGGTGGCGCGGCGCTTTGCCGCCGCCGGAGCCCCGTGGCTCCACGTGGTCGATCTCGACGGGGCGAGAGCCGGACGCCCCGTGCAGGCGCCGCTCGTGGGCGCCATCTGCGCGGCGGTGGCCATCCCCGTCCAGGTGGGGGGGGGCATCCGGGACGAGACCGCAGCGGCCGAGCTGCTCGGCCAGGGTGCGCGCCGCGTAGTGGTCGGGACGCTCGCCGTCCGCGATCCGGAGCGTTGCCGGGCGCTCTGCGCCGCGCATCGGGGGCGGGTGGCGATCGGCATCGACGCCCGCGACGGTCTTGTACGGGTCGCGGGCTGGCTCGAGGGCGAGGCCGTGTCCGCCGAGCAGCTGGCCGCCGCGGCGGGAACGTTCGGCGCGGCGGCGATCGTCTACACCGACATCGCACGCGATGGCACGGGACGCGGGCCGGATGTCGACGGCACCCGGGCCGTCGCCCGGGCGGCGCGTGGGGTGCCCGTGATCGCCTCCGGGGGCATCGGCGAGCTGGGCCATGTCCGCGCCCTGCGGTCGCTCGCCGCCGAGGGCGTCGCCGGGTGCATCGTCGGCCGGGCGCTGTACACGGGAGCGCTCGCGCTCGCCGACGCGCTCGCCGTCGCTGCGGGGGGCTGATGCTGGCGCGCCGGATCATCCCCTGTCTCGATGTCCAGGCCGGCCGCGTGGTGAAGGGCGTCCGCTTCGTCGACCTCGTCGACGCCGGGGATCCGGTCGAGGTGGCGGCACGGTACGATGCGCAGGGCGCTGACGAGCTGTGCTTTCTCGACATCGCGGCCTCGCACGAGGAGCGGCCCATCATTCTCGACGTGGTCGCCAGGACGGCGGAGCGCGTATTCATGCCGCTCACCGTCGGGGGCGGGGTGCGGTCGGTCGAGGACATCCGGGCGCTCCTCAATGCCGGCGCAGACAAGGTGTCGATCAACACGGCTGCGGTGCAGGATCCCGACCTGGTCGTCAGGGCGGCGGACCGCTTCGGCGCGCAGTGCATCGTGGTGGCGATCGATGCGCGCCGGCGGCGAGCGGACGACCCGGCCGCGGGCTGGGAAGTGTACACGCATGGCGGGCGTCGGCCGACCGGGCTCGACGCGCTGGCGTGGGCGGCGCGCATGGAGGCAGCGGGCGCCGGCGAGATCCTGCTCACCAGCATGGATCGCGATGGCACGCGGGCGGGCTACGATCTCGAGCTCACGCGGGCGATTGCCGAGCAGGTGGGCATTCCGGTCATCGCCTCGGGTGGAGCGGGAACGCTCGAGCATCTCTACGAGGGTCTGACTCGCGGGGGAGCGGATGCCGTGCTCGTGGCCTCGATCTTTCACTACGGCGAGCACACGGTCGGCGAGGCGAAGGCCTTCCTCGCAGCCCGCGGCGTGCTCGTCCGCCCGGTCGGGTGACGGTCGATGCCCTGGCTTGGCGACCTCCTCGCCCTCTATGGCCGCATCGGCGGACAGGCTGCGCGGCTCGTCGGGCGGAGCTGGGTCCTGGTGTTGGCGGCGGTGGGGTATACCTACCTGCTGTTCCTCGTGGCCACGCTGACGGCGCCCTTCGGCCTCGCCGGCGGGCTGGTGCGGACGCTTGCCACGGCCGCCTGCGGCAGCTCGTGGCTGGCGCTTCTCGAGCGTACTATTCGCGAGGGTCGGGCCGATCTCGCCGATGTCGGCGGCAGCTTCGTCGCATACCTCGGCGATGTGCTCGCGGTGAGCTTCCTCCTCTGGCTCGTCGGGATGCTCGCGGCGCTGGTGCTCGCGCCGTTCCCCTTCTTGCAGATCGTCTTCGCGCTAGCCGTGGTCACGTTTTTCAACGCGGTGCCCGAGCTGATCTATCTCGGGCGCCATGGCGCGGCCGAGTTGCTCGTCGCCAGCTATCGCTTCGTGGGCGAGAACTGGATCGAATGGTTCCCGCCGACGATCGTCCTCGGTGGGCTCCTCGTCGCCACCGCCGCGATCGTGCCGGCGGGACCGTGGGGCGCGCTCGAAGCGGTCGCCGTCGGTGCTCTGCTGGCCTACGCCTCCCTCGTTCGCGGCCTGCTCTTCCTCGAGCTCACGCGCTCGGGGCGGCGGGCGCGCGCCTTCCAGCGGCGCGCTACGATGTAGCCTGGCCCGGCGTCCGTGGCCCTGCCGCGTCAGGCATGGCGTGCCTCGAGCCAGCGCTCGGCGTCGATGGCTGCCATGCACCCCGTGCCGGCCGCCGTCACCGCCTGGCGATAGGTCGGGTCTTGCGCGTCGCCGCAGGCGAAGACGCCCTCGACGCTGGTGTAGGTACTGCGGGCGCGCGTGCGAATGTATCCCCGCTCGTCCATGTCGAGCTGGCCGGCGAACAGTCGCGTGTTGGGCTCGTGGCCAATGGCGACGAACAGCCCGTCGATCGCGAGCTCGCGGCGCTCGTGCGTCCGCGTGTCCTCGAGCACCACGGCGCGCAGGCCATTGCGCTCGGTGCTGCCCAGGAGCTCGACCACGACCGCGTTCCAGATGAAGTCGATCTTGGGGTTGCGGCGTGCCCGCTCCTGCATGATCTTCGAGGCGCGCAGCTGGTCGCGCCGATGGATGACGCGAACGCGGGCGGCGTGGCGCGTGAGATAGAGCGCTTCCTCCATCGCCGTGTCGCCGCCACCGACGATCGCCACATCCTTGTCCTTGAAGAAGAAGCCGTCGCAGGTCGCGCAGGCCGAGACGCCGCGGCCCATGAGTTCCTGCTCGTTGGGGAGGCCGAGGAGCTTCGCGGAGGCCCCCGTCGCCACGATCAGCGCCTCGGCCAGGTGGGTCTCGGGACCCACCCGCACCTCGAAGGGATGGCGGCGCAGGTCGACCTGGGTGACGTCGCCGAAGACGAAGGTCGTGCCGAAGCGTGCCGCCTGTTTGCGGAAGATGTCCATCATCTCGGGCCCGAGAATGCCCTCGGCAAAGCCGGGATAGTTCTCGACGTCCGTCGTGATCGTGAGCTGGCCTCCGGGTTGGGTGCCCTCGATCACCGTGGGAGCGAGATTGGCCCGGGCCGCATAGATGGCAGCCGTGAGACCGGCCGGACCGGAGCCCAGGATGAGCACACGATGGGAGACCGGGGCGTTAGGCATACAGGCGGAGCATAGGGCTGCGTTCCGGGTGGTACAACCCGCCGCGTGGCTTGCTCCGGCCACGGTCCGGAGATAGCGCGGTGGCATGCCGCGTGCCCCTCGACTCACGCACCTGGATTCGCGAGGCCGGGCGCACATGGTCGACGTCTCGGCGAAGCCGGTGACCAGCCGCGAGGCCATCGCCCGCGGTGCGGTGCGTATGCGCGCGGCGACGCTGGCCGCGATCGCCGCAGGAACGCTCCCGAAGGGCGATGCCTTGGTCGTCGCGCGGCTGGCCGGGATCATGGCGGCCAAGCGGACGAGCGACCTCGTCCCGCTCTGTCATTCGCTGGCGCTCGATCACGTCGACGTTCAGCTGCGTCCCGACCCTGCCGCAGGGCGGGTGCACATCGAAAGCCACGTGCGGGCGCGGGGACGCACCGGCGTCGAGATGGAGGCCTTGACCGCCGTCGTGGCGGCCGGCCTCGCCCTGTACGACATGTGCAAGGCTGTCGATCGCGACATGGTGCTCGAGGAGGTCTGCCTCGTCTTCAAACGGGGAGGACGTCGCGGGAGCTACCGTCGCAGCGTCTCGCCGCGTGCGGCAGCGCGATGAAAACCCTCGTGGTGGCTGCGGGCCGCGAAGGTCCGATCCGCGCGGGGCATCCCTGGATCTATTCCCGCGCCATCGTGCGCGGCCTGGATGCGGTGGAGCCAGGGGATCCGGTGCGGGTCGAGGGGCCGCACGGCAACTTTCTCGCGCTGGGCTACGCGCACCCGCGCACGCCGATCGCAGTGCGCGTCCTCTCGCTCGAGGACGAGCCCGTCGGGCCCCCGCTCGTCGCGCGGCGACTCGAGGCCGCGCTCGCGCTGCGCGCCGCGCTGCTCCCTGCCGACACCGATGCCTACCGAATCCTTAACGGCGAAGGTGACTGGCTGCCTGGCGTGGTGGTGGATCGATACGGCGACGTGCTCGTCGTGCAGTGCCTGACCGCCGGTGCGGCACGGCTCGCCCCGCTGGTGGTGGCGGCGCTCGTGGATCGGCTGGGGCCGCGCACGATCTACGAGCGCAGCGAAGGGGCCGTGCGCAGCGAGGAAGGCCTGGAGAGCGTGCGCCGTCTCCTCTGGGGTGTCGAGCCGCCGCCCGTGCTCGAGGTCCGGGAGCGTGGGATGCGCCTGCTCGTCGATGTCGTCCGCGGGCAGAAGACGGGAATGTTTCTCGACCAGCGGGACAACCGGCACCTCGTCGGCGGGCTCGCCCGCGGCGCACGGGTGCTGAACGCCTTCGCCTATACCGGCGGCTTTGCCGTCGCGGCCGGTCGGGGTGAAGCGCGTTCGGTGGTGTCCGTCGACACCTCGCGCGCAGCCCTCGCGCTCGGCAGCGAGGCATGGCAGCGCAACGGGCTCCCCGCGGAGCGTGCCGCCTGGATCGTGGCCGACGTGTTCGAGTGGCTGCGTGCGAGTCAGGACAGCTTCGAGCTGATCGTGCTCGACCCCCCGCCCTTTGCCCGGCGCCGACGCGATCGGGAGGCGGCGCTGCGCGGCTATCGCGACTTGAATCTGCAGGCCCTGCGACGACTCGCCGCGGGCGGGTGGCTGCTGACCTGCTCGTGCTCGCAGCATCTCGACCGCCAGAGCTTCCGGGAGGTGGTGGCACATGCCGCGGCGGCGGCGGGACGGCCGGCACAGGTGGTCGCCGAGCTGGGCCATACCGCCGATCATCCGACCGCGCTGCCGCACGCCGAGGGCGAGTACCTGAAGGCGCTCCTGCTCCGCGCCTGAGGATGCTCGAGGGCGTGTCGTTGCGCGATCGCCGTGGGCTAGCCATCGCACGGGGTGGACCGGCCGCGTACATCGACCGGCATGAACGGCGAGATGCTGGAGGTCGTGGAAGGGAGTGGTAGCGTCCGGCGGCGGCTCGACGCCGGCGGAGCGACCGTGCTCGACGATATCGAGCTCCTGGCCATCGTGCTCGACGGCGGGGCGGGCCGGCCCACGAGCCGCCGCGAGGCCCATCGCTTGCTCGCCGAGGCCGGGGGGCTCGCTCGGCTCGGCCGGAACGAGCAGGTCTTCGCCACGGCGCTCGGCCCGCGGTGGCGACGCCGTGCCGCTCGGGTGCGCGCCGCCCTCGAGCTCGGGCGGCGTGCCGCTGCGATGCCCTTGCGGCTCGGGAGCCCGATCCAGACGCCCGCAGCGGTCTACGAGCATTTCCGGGGACGCCTGCCACAACTCGATCGGGAGCGCTTCTTCACGCTTCTGCTCGATGGCCGCCACCGGCTGCTCGCCGAGATGGCGGTCTGCGAGGGATCGCTCACGGCGGCGCTGGTTCACCCGCGCGAGGTGTTCGGCCCGGCGGTGCGCGCGTCGGCGGCCGCCGTCATCCTCGTCCACAACCACCCGAGCGGCGACCCGACGCCCTCGGCGGAGGACGAGGCACTGACGGTTCGGCTACGTCAGGCCGGCGAGGTGCTCGGCGTTCGCGTGCTCGACCACGTCGTGCTCGCTCAGGGCCGCTGGGTCAGCTTGGCCGAGCAGGGGCGCTGCTGATACGGGCGGCGCAGCGCGCTGCCAGCGTGCTCGCTCAGAAAGGCACGTCGTCGTCTTCCGGACCGGCGGGCGGCGGGGCGACGTCCTCCTCGGCCAGGCCCCGGGGCGCCCCGGCGCGGCCAGTCGTCTCGCTGCGACCGCCAAGGAACTGGACACGCTGGGCGACGATCTCTGTGATGTAGCGGCGGTTCCCGTCCTTGTCGTCGTACTGGCGGCTGCGAATCGAGCCCTCGACGAAGACCTGCCGCCCCTTCTGGAGGTATTGCCCACAGGGCTCCGCCTGCTTGCCGAAGACGACGACATTGTGCCACTCGGTCTTCTCCTGCCGCTGGCCATCGCGGTCGGTGTAGACCTCGCTGGTCGCTACCGGAAAGCGTGCGATTGCCTGCCCGCCAGGTGTGAACCGGACCTCCGGATCTTTCCCGAGATTTCCGATCAGCAGCACTTTGTTGAGCGACATGTCGGCACCCCCCTGGTTGTCGAAGACGGGACGATAGTCGGGGGGTCTCCGGCGGTCAACGCGATCGCGGCGGGATGTCGTCCGGAGGTCGCTGCGGCCAGACGCTCCCTCGTGGGTCCGTGGTGCCGCTGGCGTGCCCGATCGGCGCACGTTGACCGACGTGGCGAAGACCCGTAGAAGCTCGCTCGGCCTCCCGTTCGGGCATGCCGTCGCGGCTCCGGCGACCGACGGGTTCTGTCCTCTCGCATGTCCGCCCTTCGTATCGTGCCCCTCGGTGGGCTCGGAGAGATCGGGCTCAATCTGCTGCTCGTCGAGTGCGGCGACACGGTCATCGCTGTCGACTGCGGCGTCATGTTTCCCGACGAGTCGATGCTCGGGGTTGATGTCGTGCTTCCGGATGTGACCTACCTCCGGCAGGTGCGCGACCGGTTCCGCGCGATCTTCCTGACCCACGGTCACGAGGACCACATCGGGGCGCTGCCGTACGTGCTCGCCGAGTTCGACGTGCCAGTCTACGGCACGCCGCTGACCCTGGGCTTCGTTCGCGGGCGCATGCGCGAGCACGGGCTCTCGCCGCGTCTCGAGCGCTACGGGAGCGAGGCGGTGACCGTGGGGCCCTTCCAGGTCGAGCCCTTTGCCATGACCCACTCCATCCCCGATGCCGTGGGGCTGGCTATCCGCACGCCCGTCGGCCTGATCGTCCATACCGGCGACTTCAAGCTCGACCAGACGCCAGTCGACGGCCGCACGCCCGATCTCGCCCGGCTCGCAGCTTTCGGGAGGGAGGGGGTGCTCCTGCTGTTGTCGGATTCGACGAACGTCGAGCACGCGGGTGTCACGCCGTCCGAGCGTGCGGTGGGCCCCCATTTCGAGGCGATCTTCCGCGAGGCGAATGGCCGGGTGCTCGTCACGACGTTCTCCTCGCACATCCACCGCATGCAACAGGTGGTCGATCTGTCCCTCCGCTTCGATCGCCGCGTCGGGCTCGTCGGCCGGAGCCTCACGAGCCACGTCACCACGGCCCGAGATCTCGGCCTGATGTCGGTGCCCGAGGGGATGCTCATTCCCCTCGACCTCGTGTCGTCGATTCCACCGCAGCACCTGACCTTGCTCACGGCGGGGAGCCAGGCGGAGGCGACTTCGTCGCTAGTCCGGATCGCTCTCGACGCCCATCCGAAAGTGCGCATCGACCGCGGCGATATCGTGATCATCTCGTCGCGCATCATCCCGGGGAACGAGCGGGCCGTCTCGAGCATGGTGAACCACCTCTACCGCCGGGGAGCGATCGTGCATTACGGGCGCAACGCTCCCGTCCACGTGTCCGGCCACGCCTCGCAGGAGGAGTTGAAGCTCGTCCTGAATCTCGTGCGTCCGCGGCACTTCATTCCCGTCCATGGGGAGTACCGCCATCTCGTGGTCCATCAGCGACTGGCGCGCGAGGTCGGCGTGCCCGCCGAGGGTTGTCACCTCCTCGAAGATGGCGATGTCCTCGAGTTGCGAGCGGACGGGAGCGTCGGCCGTCCCGAGCGGGTACCCGCCGGGCGCGTGTTCGTCGACGGTCGGCTGAGCGGTGAGGTCGGGGACGTGGTCCTGCGAGATCGCCGGCATCTGTCCGAGGACGGGCTGGTTCTCGCCGTCCTCGCCCTCGCCCAGCATTCCGGCGAGGTGATCGCGGGGCCCGAGCTCGTGTCGCGCGGCGTCGTGGCGGACGAGGTGGCGCCCGAGGTGTTTGCCGGCGCTCGCACGGCCGTGCTGGAGGAGCTCGGCGAGATCAACCCCGAGTCGCGGACGGACGCGGCCGAGGTCAAGGAAAGCGTGCGGCGAGCGCTACGGCGCTACTTCCGCCGGTTGGATCGCCAGCCGGTCATCCTCCCGTTCGTGCTTGAGATGTAGTAGACGGGAGAGCGGGGTGATGGGCTGCGGTGGGGCGAGGCGGGGCAGGGGGATCGTCAGCGAACGCTGGCGCCCGAGGGAGGCCAGGTGAGTCGTCGCGCGGCCCCGGCTGACCTGCGCCCCGTGCCTACCGTGCGCCATCTCCTGCGGGAAGCCGAGGCGATCACCGGCGGCACACTGGCCGTGCTGCTGCTGCTCGCCTTCGTGTCGTACGACCCGAGCTCTCCGGCCGGCAACTTCGGAGGTCGGCTCGGGCACGGTGTCGCGCATGTGCTGCTCGATGCGCTCGGCATCGCCGCCTATCTGTTCCCGGTCTACCTCGCCTTCCTCGCTGTCTCGCTGCTGCGCGAGACGACGAATGACCTCGGCGGCGTGCGCCTCGCCGGGGCCGGCGTGCTCGTGGCCAGTGTCGCTGCCCTGGCGGGGCTTCTGGGCGGCGAGCCGGCGCGGCCATCGGCGGGGGGCTGGCTCGGCGGCTTTCTCGGCTACGCGCTCCTGCGTGATCTCCTGGGAGGGCCGGGGGCGACGCTGATGCTCGCCGTGTGCGTGACGACCGGCCTCGTGCTGGCGACCGGCGTCTCTGCGCTGGAGGTGGCCGGTCGCGTGGGACGCTGGCTTGCGCAGGGAGGTCGGGCCGGCGCGGGCGCCAGCGTGGCCCTGCTGCGCCGTCTGACCGCTCGCCGTGCCATGGCGCCCACGGCGCCAGCGCTGCCCGAGGGGCTGCGGCCGCAACGGCCCGGCCGTCCCATCCCGCTGGACGAGGTGGTGGGGGAAGACGGTGGCGAGGGCAGCGGATCGCTCCCGGCACCGGCGGCGCCGGGGGGGACGCGAGGGCCCGAGATCGTGCGCGAGGCGGAGCGGAAACCCGAACCGGGGCGCAAGGGGCAGCGCCGCGCCAGTGCGCAGGAAGAGCTTTTCGCCGACGAGAGCTACCGGCTCCCCCCGCTGAGCCTCCTCGACCAGCCCCCGGCCCCGGCCAGGCCGCTCGACGACGAGAGCTTGCAGACGCGTGCGCGCATTCTCGAGGCCAAGCTCGCCGATTTTGGCGTGCTCGGTACGGTCACGGCCGTGCGACCCGGCCCGGTCATCACCACCTTCGAGTTCGAGCCGGCGCCGGGCGTCAAGGTGAGCCGCATCGTGAACCTGGCCGACGACCTGTTGATGGCGATGCGTGCGGCGTCGGTGCGGATCCTGGCGCCGATTCCCGGCAAGGCCGTGGTCGGCGTGGAGGTCTCCAACGTCAATCGCGAGACCGTCTACATCCGGGAGATCCTCCACAGCGAGCCGTTCCGGCGCGCGGAGTCCAAACTGACCCTCGCGCTCGGCAAGACCACGACGGGCGATGTCAAGGTGGCCGATCTGGCTGCCATGCCCCACCTGCTCATCGCGGGGGCGACGGGCACGGGGAAATCCGTGTCGATGAACGCGATGATCCTCTCGATCCTCTACAAGTCCTCCCCGCGCGACGTCCGCATGATTCTGATCGACCCGAAGATGCTCGAGCTCTCCGTCTACGAGCACATCCCGCATCTCCTCGTGCCCGTGGTGACCAATCCGAAGAAGGCGGCTGCCGCCCTGGCGAACATGGTGAGCGAGATGGAGGAGCGCTATCGGCTCCTGCACGACAAGGGGGTTCGGAGCCTCGACAGCTACAACCGTCTCGTCGCCCAGGAGGCCGCAGCTGCCCCGGCGCCGGGCGACCCGCTCGCGAACGCCGAGGAGGAGGGCGCCGAGGGCGAGCCCCCGGCGGCGATCCGTCACCGCCACCTGCCACGCATCGTCGTGGTGATCGACGAGCTGGCCGATCTCATGATGATGGTCGGACATGAGATCGAGGAGTCGATAACCCGGCTGGCGCAGAAGGCCCGGGCGGCGGGCATCCATCTGATCCTGGCGACGCAGCGCCCGTCGGTCGACGTGATCACTGGCCTCATCAAGGCCAACTTCCCTGCGCGGATTTCCTTCCAGGTGACCTCGGGCACGAACTCGCGGACCATTCTCGACTGCGTCGGGGCGGAGCGCCTGCTCGGCAGCGGCGACATGCTCTTCCTGCCGCCCGGGACGGCGCGCGTCGAGCGGCTGCACGGCCCCTTCGTGTCCGATCAGGAGGTCCATCGCGTCGTCGACTTCATCAAGCGCCAGGAGCAGCCACTCTACGAAATGGGGCTGCTCGAGGGTGGGGACGAGGAGGACGAGGGCGGTGCGACCGACGAGGAGGAGGTCTCCGACGAGCTGTACGACCGGGCGGTCCACGAGGTGACGACGCACCGGCAGGCCTCGATCTCCTGGCTCCAACGACGGCTGCGCGTGGGCTACAACCGGGCAGCACGCATGATCGAGCGCATGGAGCGCGAGGGGGTGGTCTCGCCGCCGCTCGGGCCCAAGGGTCGCGAGGTGATCGCCCGCAAGCTCGAGGATTGAGGCCGGGCCCGCGCTCGGCAGCCCAGGATCTGTAGTCGCGTGACCGGCGACGCACGCTCCGAGGCGGCCCCGGCGCCGCTCTACACGCCAGCCTTCTGGCTCGCCTGTCTCGTGCACTGGACGGGCGCGATGAGTCTCTCGCTCTACGTCCTGCTCCCGCTGTTTCTGCGGCGGCTCGGCGCGAGCGACGCGCAGATCGGGCTCGCGCTCGGGATCGGCGCGGCTGCCAGCGTGGCAGTCCGGCCGCTCGTGGGCCGGCTGCTCGACCGCTGGGGGCGCCGGCCGGTGTTGTGCGGCTCGGGAGTGCTGAACGTGCTCTCCTGGCTGCCGTTTCTGCTCGCCGAGCGCTTCGGCCCCTGGCTCGTGGTCTGGATGGCGGTGCATTCGGTCGCCTGGGGCGCGCTGTTCGCGGCGTACTTCACCCTCGCGGCCGATCTCGCGCCGCCGGCCCGCCGGGCGGAGGGTCTGGCGGTCTTCGGGCTGTTCGGCATCGCGGCCAACGGCCTGGCACCGGTGCTCGGCGAGATCATCGCCGAGCGGTGGGGATTTGCGGCGTTCTTCTGGACCGCCATCGGGTTCGGCGCGACATCGGCGTTGTTGACGGTCACGCTGCAGGCGCCGACAGTGCCACCCGCGGGGGGCCGCGGGGGGGGCGCGCTCGCTGCCGCCCTGGCGCCTGGCCTCCCGCGGGTGCTCGGTGCCACGCTGCTGCTCGGAGTAGCGATCAATGCAGCCTGGTTTTTCGTCGCCCCCTTCACCCGCGATCTCGGCCTGGAGCGCTCCGGCCCGTTTTTCGCCGCGTATTCGACGACCAGCGTGCTGCTGCGCTTTTTCGGGCGGCGCTCGCTCGATCTCGTCGGCCTGCATCGCGTGGCCGTTCCGGCATTCGTCGTGTACGCGGCGGGACTGCTGGGCCTCGTGCTGCTCCCCGCCCCCGGCGTGCTCGTGGGCTGTGGCATCGCCTGCGGGCTCGGGCATGGGACCCTCTTCCCCGTGCTGAGCGCCCTTGCCGTATCGCGCGCCCCGAGCGGTAGCCAGGGCGCGGTCGTGAGCCTGCACACGGCCGCCCTCGATCTCGGCGCCGTGCTCGGGACCCCGCTGTGCGGGCTCGCCGCCGAGATGCTGGGCTGGCGGCCGATGTTCGCCGCGACCAGCCTCAGCTGCCTGATCGCGATGGTCCTCGTGGCCACCGACCCGCTGCGACCGGCGGCCCCACGCGCAGCTCGGGGCTAGGTCCCGCTGGACACGCCAGGGACCAGACGCAGCATCCGGCGCCCGGCACGCCGCAGATCCTGGAGGTCCTCCCGGTGGACGACGAGCACGGCGCGGAGCGAGAGGCCGGACTGGCGGAGAAAGGCGATGAGCAGGATCGCCGCGGCCGTCCCGTACGACAGGTCGTGAGCCAGCGCCGCCCCGGCGATACCCCAGCGCGGCACCAGCGTCCAGTTGAGCGCCACGTTGAGGACGAGCGCGCTGAGCGCCGCGACGATGTTGATCTCCTGGCGGGCCCGGCTGGTGAAGTTCCGGGTGAGGATCTGATACAGCGCGACGAAGAGCGCACCCGGGAGCAGGATGAGCAGCGGCTCGATCGCCGCGGCGAAGCGCTGTCCATAGAGCAGCGGAATGGCGAACGGCGCGAGCGCTGCCAGGCCGAGGCCGCCAAGCGTCGTCAGGAAAAGCGCGTGGCGGCAGACGCGAGCCGTCGCGACATGCGCAGCCTGTTGCTCGGCCGCAGCCAGTCGCGGAAACAGGACCGTACCGGCCGCATCGGACACGCGCAGCAGCAGGTTGGCGAGATTGGCCGCGATGGCGTAGAAGGCGACGAAGCGCGGCTCGAGCAGGTACGCGATCAGGTACTTGTCGAGCCGGAAGTGGAGCGTCGCGGCCAGCGTCTGGACGTACGACTTGCCGCCGAAGGCGAGCATCCCGCGGAGCAGGGGGCGATCGAGGCGGAGTCGCAGGGGCGACTCGCGGTGGACGCGCCAGGCGAGCCACAGCGACATGAAGACCACGATCGCGGCCTGGCTCGCCACCGCGGCGACGAGGCCGAGATCGAGCACGACGAGGAAGAGCACGAGCCCGGCGAGCGAGAGCAGGTTCGGGACGATCTGCCGGATGTTGTACTCGTGGAAGCGCTCCTGCGCCTGCGCGACGCCGAGCAGGTAGAACTGCAGCAGCACGAAAGGAATGAGGGCCAGAGTCGGCGGGATCAGCACCGGGGGCGCATCCTTGAGGACGTTCGCGAGGAGCCAGTCGCGTCCGGTCCAGCACACGAGCGCGGCGAGCGTCCCCAGCACGGCGGCTAACCACAGCGAATTGGACGCCACGGCTGCGGCCGTGGCCTGGCGCCGGCGCATGAAGTACACGCTCGCCTGCGGCACACCCAGCTTGACGAAGTTCGACAGCATCGTGGGCAACTCGGTGAGCAGCTGGAAGAGCCCCCGGTCATGCGGCCCGAGCCAGCGCGCCGTGATGATGCCCGAGCCCACGCCGAGCACCGACATGACGACGTTGCCGCCGAGAACGCGCAGGGCGTCCTTGACGAAGCGCGGGGGGCCCGACGGGCGACGCCGGCGGTCAGGCACTGGCGGGTCCTGGCGAGAGCGCGTAGAGAGCATAGGCGTCCGTCACGAGGAGAGGGGCGCCGAGCCGCTCGATCGTGGCGCGCCAGAGCGCTGTCACCTGTCGCTCGAAGGGATCGGCAGCCGCGTCGAGACCGAGGCGATCGACGGCGAGGTGGGTCGCACCGAGCGCCCGCATCGCGCTCAGCACCGCCTCCGGTGTGGCGACCTCGCGGAAGTCGACGAGACCCTGTTCGAGGTAGGAGAGCAGGACGAAGCGCCGCTCGATGTAGTACGGGTGCGGGATCTTCTCGAAGACCGCGACCAAGCCATCGTGCGGGACGAGCCGATTCGCGTCGCGCCAGAAGCGGTACCGGTCGGAGTGGCGCAGGAGGAAGCTCTCGGGGTCGAGGCGTCCGAGCGCCACGCGCACCTGGTCGGGCCACAACGGTGCGAGCAGACGTCCGCTGAGGACGACGTTGCCGGCGATCGTGACGACGAGGATCCAGGGCAAGAGGCGGCGGCCGGCCAGCGCCTGGGCGCCGCTCGTGCTGGCTGCCAACACCAGCGCGATGCCGGGCAGGACGTATCGCGGGTGCGCCCACGCGCCCGCCGCGATGATGGCGCCATAGCTCAGGCCGATGGCAGCGGTCGCCAGGACAGCGAGGCGACGGCGGCGCACCAGGAGGAGGGCCGGAGCGAAGGCCAGGGCGAAGGGGCTCACGTCGTGGACATGCCGCCGGCCGCGCTCGAACGCATCCGGGTTCATGGTGAGGTCCCAGGGGAAGGCGGCCACCTCGAGCGCGCTCTGATATGCGCGGAGACCCTGCTCGCCGGCTTCGCGCTCCCGGTACTGCGCATAGTAGGTATCGAGGTAGGTCGCGGCGCTCGCGCTCCAGTGGCGACCCGGGAACACGCTGTGCCCGAAGGGGTAGAGCGGATTGCCGGTCTCGAGCGCGTTGCGCAGGTACGGCGGCGCGAGGAGCGCGAGCGCCATCGTCCCGAACGCCACGGCGCTGCCGACGGCCTGAGCCACCGCAGGGCGACGTCGCAGCAGCACGGCGAGCACGCCGAGGCCGACGAGTGCCGGCACGAGCAGTCCCATCACCTTCGAAGCGCCGGCCAGGCCAGCGAAGAGCGCGGCACGCCGCAGATCGCCCCGGCGCTGGCCGGCCGCCCAGTCGAGCCAGGCGCAGACCGCGAGGGCCGCATAGAGGACGACGCTCCGGTCGACCCCGCAGCGCACCATCTGCGACCAGGACATGGGCAGGGTGAAGAACAGGGCCCCCGCCATCACGCCGAGTCGGCGATCGATGTGCCGGCGCACGAGGGTGGCCAGGGCGAGGGCCGAGAGGACGCCCGTCGTGGCGTTCAGCAACCGCGCGAGATCGTCGCCCCGCAGCGTGTAGGCGAGCGCGAAGAGGAAGTTCTGCAGCCATTGCTGCTGGCCCCAGAAGGTCCAGGGCGTGGCGACCAGACCGCCAGCCTGCGCCCACAAGCGCGGATAGGGGAGGTGATACTTGGTCTGGTCACCGCCTACGGGGGGCGCGAACCATGTCGGGGCCTGGGCCGCGAGCAGGACGCCACAGAGGAGCACGAGGGCCCAGGCGAAGCGGGTGCGAGGCCACCGCACTGCCCGTAGGGCTCCCAGGAGGAGACGGCACCCCACCGTCAGGGCCACGACGGTCGCGAGGGCGACGGGCAGCGGCCGCAGCAGCTGGATCGCGGCGAGCCCGAGCGTTCCGTGGGCCGCCAGGCCGAGGCCCATGGCCAGACCCGCCACGAGGTGCTCGTGCCTGCGCCGGGGTTCTGCCCCGAGCAAGCGGAGGACCACAAGGCCAGCTGCCGCAGCGGCCGCCAGGATGAGGGCCAGGAGCGCCAGGTCGATCACAGCCCCCCCCGGAGCCGCGCGAGCCAGTAGATCGCGTACACGGCCCCGGCCCATGTCGTGAGGAGCAGACGTGCCGCGCGCATGCGAGCTGCAGCATACTCGGGGGTCCAGAGCATGGCGAGCACAGCGGCCTGGCTCGCGCTTGCGCTCGGAGGCCGTGCCCGCTAGCCGTCTCTCCGATGCGGTATCGGAGATGGAGCGGCGCGCTCGCTCTGCTCGCCGTCGGGTCCTTGGCGTGGAGCGAGGGCCAGGCAGCGCTCGACGAGGCGCTCGGGGCGCTGCAGGCGCGCTACGATGCGACCCGGACCCTGAAGGCGGCGTTCAGGCAGACCCTCGAGTCGCCGACCCTGGCGGGTGCGCTCGAAGCCCGAGGGACGGTAGTGTTCGAGAAGCCCAACCGCATGCGCTGGGACTACACGGGGCCCGATGCCCAGACGATCGTCGGCGACGGCGAGACGCTATGGATCTACCAGCCCGACCTCAAGCAGGTGATCAAGACGCCGCTGCGTGCCGCCTTCCAGTCGAGCACGCCCGTGACCTTTCTCGCCGGGCTGGGGAACGTTCGCCGCGACTTCGAGCCATCGCTGGTGACCGAGGATGCGCAGCGCTGGGTGATCCGGCTGGTGCCCCGGCAGAGCGACGCCGGGATCGGCACCCTGCTGCTCGACATTCGCAAGCACGATGCGAGCGTGGCCGAGGCGCGGATCACCGACGCTGCGGGCACCGTGACCACCATTCGCTTCGAGGCGGAGGAGCGCAACGCGGCGGTGCCGGCAGGCACGTTTCGCTTCACCCCGCCTCCGGGGGTGGATGTCGTGACGCCTCCGAGCTCCTGAGGACGCCGCGCATGCCGTCGTTCGACGTGGTGTGCAAGGTCGATCTGCAGGAAGTCGACAACGCCGTCCATCAGACCCTGCGCGAGATCGGCCAGCGCTTCGATTTCAAGAACACCCCGACCGAGCTGCGTCGCGAGGGACACACGCTCTTCCTGCGCTCCGCCGACGATTTCAAGGTCCGCGCGCTCGCCGAGATCCTGCGCGAGAAGCTCGCCCGGCGGCAGATCCCGCTCAAGGCGCTCGAGGAAAAAGCCATCGAGCCCGGCCCTGGCGGCTCGGCCAAGCAGGAGATCGTCGTCCAGCAGGGCATTCCTGCGGACAAGGCGAAGCAGATCGTCAAGCTGGTCAAGGACACCAAGCTCAAGGTCCAGGCGGCGATCCAGGCGGATCAGGTCCGGATCAGCGGCAAGAAGCGCGACGACCTGCAGGCGATCATCGCGCTCCTGCGCAAGCAGGATCTCGGGATCGCGATGCAGTTCGTGAACTTTCGCGACTGAGCGGCGTCGTCTCCGGTCCCATGGCTCGTGTGCACCTGCTCACGCTCGGGTGTCCCAAGAACGAGGTCGATGCCGAGATCATGCTCGGCGTGCTCGCCCGGGCCGGGCACGAGCTGGTCGCCGATCCGGAGCAGGCCGATGTGCTCGTGGTGAACACCTGCGCGTTCATCGGCCCGGCCAAGGAAGAGTCCATCGACGCGATCCTGGAGGCGGCGCGGCTCAAGGGGCAGCGCGCAGGGCGTCGGCTCGTCGTCAGCGGGTGTCTCGCGCAGCGCTATGCCGACGCGCTTCGCACCGAGCTCCCCGAGGTCGACGCCTTCGTCGGCACGGGGGAGCTCACACGGATCGGCGAGGCAGTTGCGGGCACGGCCGCTGCGGAGCCGGTGATCTATCGCGGCGCGCAGCACGAGCTGCCGGCGCACGGCGTCTCTCCGCGCATCCGCACCGGGGCGTGGTGGACAGCTTATCTCAAGGTGTCCGAAGGCTGCGATCACACCTGCAGCTTCTGCATCATCCCGACGATCCGCGGACGCCACGAAAGCCGCGCTCCGGAAGACCTGGTCGCCGAGGCGCGGGCGCTTGTCGCCGACGGCGCCGTGGAGCTGAACTTGATCGCTCAGGACCTGACGGCCTATGGACGGGACCGGCGAGATGGCACGACGCTGGCTCGCCTGCTCCGCCAGCTCGCCCGCGAGGTGCCTGGGCTCCGCTGGCTCCGCCTGCTGTACGCCTATCCGGCGTCGATCACGGACGAGCTGCTCGAGGTCCTCGCCAGCGAGCCGAAAATGACGCGCTATCTCGATCTTCCGCTCCAGCACATCAGCGATCGCCTGCTGCGCGCCATGCACCGGGAGCGGAGCGGCGATGCCATTCGCGCGCTCCTCGGCCGTATCCGCGCGGCCGTGCCCGGCATCGCGCTGCGCTCGGCCTTCATCGTGGGCTTCCCGGGCGAGACCGAGCGAGACGTCGACGAGCTCTGCGCCTTTCTCGAGGAGTTCGCCCTCGAGCACGTGGGCGTGTTCCGGTACTCCCGCGAGGAGGGGACGCGCGCGGCGACCTTGCCGGGGCAGCTTCCCGAGCGCGTCAAGCAGCGGCGCTGGGAACGTGTCATGGCCACCCAGCGGGGGGTGGCGGCGCGTCTTGCCGCCGCGCAGGTCGGGCGGCGGGTCGAGGTGCTCGTAGAAGAGGTCGGCGCGGACGGCTGGGTGCGGGGGCGAACGAGCCAGCAGGCCCCGGAAATCGACGGCACGATTCGCCTGCGGGGCGAGGCACGGCCCGGGGACGTGGTCGATGCTTGGGTCACGGACGCAGACGTCTACGATCTCAGTGGCGACATCGTTGCAAGGGCAAGTTGACAGCGCGCCCCTGGGCCCCTAGACTCCGCCCCCCCTCGACGGCGAGGGAGAACATCATGCGCAAGGCATTTCTCAGGAAAGCCCGCGAGAAGCTCGAGTCGATGCGCGAGCAGGTCCTTCGCAACGTTCGCCAGGACCTGAGCGAGACGCGCGAAGCCGGCAAGGACGAAGGCATGGATACCTACGATCTCGCCAGCGACGCGCGCGACCGCGAGATCAACCTCATCCTGGGCGATCGGGATCGCGAGAAGCTCGCCGCGATCGACGAGGCGCTGAGTCGGGTGAGCGAGGGCACGTACGGGATCTGCGAGAGCTGCGAGGGGGAGATCTCGGAGGCCCGGCTCGTGGCCCTGCCATTCACCCGGCTGTGCGTCACCTGTCAGGCCGAGCGCGAGCGCGAGGCCAGGCTCACGCGGCGCTACGAGGAAGACCGAAGCTTCCGGCGCCTCGGATCGACCGAGAGCGAGGACGACGGCGGCTAGACCCCTCGGCGGCTCGACTCAGATGCGAGTGCTCACCACAGCCCGCCGCGAAGGCCGAGCACCACGAGCGTCGATGCAGCGGCGGCGACAACGACGGCCAGAACGGCGCGCGGCGCGTCGAGCACGTGGACCCGTTCGACTCCCCGGACCTGGAGGAACAGGATCCACAGCGCGGCGATGACGGCGAGCCGCGGCACCCAGAGAAACACGCCGGGGGCGAACCCGTATGCGACGACGCGACAGGTCGGCTCGAATCCGGCGCGGCCATCGAAGAGCTGCTGCGCAACGACGGTGAGCACGACAGCGTGCCAAAGGGCGAGCACGATCAAGGCCAGCGCCGTCCCGAGCGCAGTCCAGAGACTCCAGCTCACCACGAGCGTGCCCAGGCCTGCGAGCCCCGCACACACGGCGAGGAAGCCGAGTGGCTCAGCGAGACCGTCCGCGAGCGGCATCTCGGAGAAGAAGCCCTGCGGGTCGCTCACCACGCGTCGCCAGGTCGCAGGGAACCCCCTGGGCTCGCTTGGGGCTGGTGGTGGAATCTCGAAGTTCGGGCTGCTCATCCGCCACCCCTATAGCCGCCCGCTGTCGGCTCGTCCATGACCCGGACGGCCGCGCTCCGCGCAGACGCGCGCGGATGTCTGGCAGCGGCGATGGCGGCCATCGATCCTGCGCGTCTGACCGGCGCCCAACTCGACTGGAACGACGGGATGCTCGTACTGCGCGGCCAGGGCTCCGCGCAATCGGTCGTACCGTGTCCTCGGCCGCACGGTGGCCCCGTGCTCGTCGTCGGGGCGGGCAAGGCGGCGCTGGGCATGGCGGCGGGCGTGAGGAGTGTTCTCCCGCGTGCGACCGGCCTTGTCATCGTACCGTACGGGACCCCGGGGCTGGCTCCGGCAGACATCGAGGTGCGGCGAGCGAGCCACCCGATTCCGGACGCTGCGGGCGTGGAGGCCACGCAGGAGTTGCTGGCCCGGGTCGCTGGCGCGGGGCCAGAGACGCTCGTCATCGTGCTGCTGAGCGGGGGCGCCTCGGCGCTGCTCGTGGCGCCGGCAGACGGCATCACGCTCGAGGACAAGCAGGCGGTGACGCGCGCACTGCTCGCGGCTGGCGCCGACATCGTGGCGCTGAATGCCGTGCGCAAGCACTGCTCGGCGGTCAAGGGCGGCGGGCTGGCACGACGGGCCGCGGCGGCCGCCGGATGCTGGACGCTGCTCCTCTCGGACGTGATCGGGGACGACCCGGCTGTCATCGCCTCGGGCCCGACCGTGGGGGATCCGTCGACCTGGGCAGAGGTGGCCTGCGTGCTCGAGCGCTGGCTCGCCCCCGACGCGGTCCCCGACGCGGTCCGCCAGCGGATCGCCGCCGGGCTGGCCGGGCGTCTTCCGGAAACCGTGAAGCCCGGCGATCCCGTGCTGGCGCGGGTGGTGGTACGGGTCGTCGGCAACAACGCGCTGGCCGTCGCTGCCGCTGCCGAGGAAGCGCGACGGCGCGGCTATGCCGTGAGGGTCCATCTCCGAGCCATCGTCGGCGACGCGGCTGCGGCGGGCCGCGAGCTTGCGGCGGCCCTGCGTGCCCTGCCGACCGACCGCCCGGCAGCTCTCGTCGCGGGGGGCGAGCCGACGGTACAGGTCCGGCCCGGTGGCCATGGGGGGCGTGCGCAGCATCTGGCCCTGGCTGCGGCGATTGCCCTGGCCGGAACGCCCGCCGTGCTGCTCGCGGCGGGCACCGACGGTGTCGATGGGCCGACCGCGGCGGCCGGCGCCTGTGTCGACGGCGAGACGGTTTGGCGCGCGCGAGCGGCGGGCCACGATCCGGAAGCGGCGCTCCGGGCGACGAACAGCTCCGCCCCCCTGGCGGCCGCTGGCGACCTGCTGCCGGGGGGGCCGAGCGGGACGAACGTGGCCGACCTGGTGGTCGGGCTGCGCCCCGCGTGCTAGCAGCGACCGCGATGCCGCCCACCACGGTGAACGTCACGGAGCTCTTCGTGTCGTTTCAGGGCGAGGGGCTGCATGCCGGGCGGCGCCAGCTCTTCGTTCGCCTCGGAGGATGTCCCCTGCGCTGTCGCTGGTGCGACACGCCGGAGAGTCTCGAGCGCGGCCCGTTCTGCCGGGTCTTCGCTCCTGAGGGGATGCGCGTGCTGCCGAATCCATTGCCTCTCGATCGTCTCGATCACGAGGTGCGCCGGTTGCAGGAGCTGGCCCCTCCGCTGCACGCGCTGGCCGTGACTGGTGGCGAGCCGTTGGCGCAGGCCGAGGCGCTCGTCGCCTGGCGCGTACGGTCCGCGGTCCGCCTGCCCGTTCTCCTCGAGACGGCGGGGATCCTCCCCGGCCGGCTGGAGCGGGTTCTGCCAGCGGTAGCCATCGTCAGCCTCGATGTGAAGCTCCCAAGCAATAGCGGAGAACGACCGCGCTGGGAGGAGCATGCCGAATGCATTCGCCTGGCGGTGGCGGCGGGGCGCGAGGTGTACGTGAAGATGCCCGTCGATGGCCAGACCGACCCCGACGAGGTCGCCCGCGGCGCCCGGCTCGTGGCCGAGATCGGTCGTGGCGTCCCGCTGTTCCTGACCCCGATCGCCGCGCCCGAGAGTGCGACCCTCACGATCGACGCCGGCACGCTGCAGGCGTTCCATGCGCTCGCGAGCCGGTGTCACCCCGATGTGCGCGTTCTGCCCCAGCTGCACAAGGTGCTCGGCATTCCATGAGACGAGTGGCTGCCCGCCCCGAGACGCTGGACGTCGCTCGCGAGCCGCTGGCGCAGCGGCGCGCCCGCGCGCGGGCCATCGCCCGGGCGCTCGAGCACGCCTACCCTGAGGCGTGGTGCGAGCTGGCGTACGCGAGCCCCTGGGAGCTGCTCGTCGCCACCATCCTCTCGGCGCAGTGCACCGACAAGACCGTGAACCAGGTCACCCCAGAGCTGTTTCGGCGGTTCCCGACGCCGGCGGCCTTGGCAGTAGCGTCTCCCGCGGTGGTCGAGGGGCTCGTCCGGCGAACGGGATTCTTTCGCCAGAAGACGCGGGCCATCCAGGCCGTGGCTCGCGCCGTGGCCGAGGACTACGGTGGAGCGGTCCCGGGATCGCTCGAGGCGCTCACCGCGCTCCCGGGGATCGGACGCAAGACGGCCAACGTCGTTCTCGGCACGGCCTTCGGGAAACCGGCGATCTTCGTCGACACCCACGTCAAACGGCTGGCGCGACGGCTCGGGCTGAGCCGCCATGCCGATCCCGTCAAGATCGAGTTGGACTTGCAGGCCCTCCTCCCGGAGCAGGCATGGACCCGATTCGCGCATCGGCTGATCCACCACGGGAGGCGGGTATGCGCTGCGCGCACGCCGCGATGCAGTATCTGCCCGCTGGCCCGATGGTGTCCCCGCATCGGTGTGAGCCGCTCGGCCTGAGCGCTCGACCCAGGGGCAGCGACAGTCCGAGGGGCGTCGCCCGTCGATCAGTTGCATGATTCAATCGATCGCCCGGTTTTTGCATTGACACTCGCGGCGAAAGCGCGGTACTTTTCGCTGCCCTTCGGGCGCATTTTCGCGAGCTTAGGAGATACCGGGGCATGGGCGTGGATACCGGGCTGGATCGTGCAGCGCTGAACGAGCTGATGGAGGACTATGGGCTCGCGAAGCCCACTATCCACAACGGCGTGCCCTTCGGCGCGGTCGGTACGACTTTCGTGCTCGAGACCGGGCGGGGGCGGCACCTGCTGCGCATCAACCGTTCGAAGGGCGAGCTGGAGGTGAAGCGGGAGCTCGATCTCCTCGTATTCCTGCGCAAGCACGGATTCCCCTGTCCCCAGCCCTTGGCCGACCGCAAGGGGCGATGGTACCGCGAAAGCGGCGGGACCTGCATCGCGCTCTACCGCTGGGTCGACGGGGTGCCGCTCGCTCCGGAGAAGGTGACGGTGGCGCGCCTCGAGGCCGTGGGTCGGGCGCTCGCGGAGCTGCACACGGTCGGGAAGAGCTACAAGAAGGGCATCGAGAGCCGCTTTTCGCACGAGCGAATCGCCCAGCTCTACGGCGAGGTGCGCGAGCAGCTTCCCGCCTACTTCCGCAAGATCATCCGTACGCTCGACGACGAGGTGGACTATCTCGCGCACTATCTCGAGCACAAGCTGCCCAAAGGCATCATCCATGGGGATGTGTCGTGCGGCGCGCTGGCATTTCGCGGGGAAAAGCTGGTCGCGATCCTCGACTTCGAGTCCGCTTGTCGGGGGAAGTTCGTCTTCGACCTCGCAGCGGCCGTGAACGCGCTGTGCTGCGATGCCTCGGGGTACCAGATCAAGCGCTTCGAGGCTCTCATCGCCGGCTACGAGTCGCTCCGCCCGCTCTCGCTGGCCGAATGGGACGCCTTTCCCAACGAGCTGCGCCTGGCGGCGCTGCGCGTCGTCGTCCACCGGCTCCGCGCGCTGGTGGCGGCGTCGCCCGAGGAGGCCGGCCGGGCCGACCGGGCGTTCCGCGAGGCCTACGAGCGCTTGCGCATCCTGCGGCGAGAGCGCGAGGGGGGCATGGAGGCGCTCCTGATGGGCATGGCGACCGGCTACGATTACCGCAAGTATCAGCGCGTGAAGGCGCTCGAGAAGAAGGGCTCCAAGTAGGGTCGCGGGTGCACGTCAGCGCCCTCTACGGTCGAGACCGGCCGGTCGTCTCCTTCGAGTTCTTTCCGCCGAAGACGGCCGACGGCGAGACGGCTCTCGTACGGACCATCGAGGCCCTGCGTGCGCTGCAGCCGGGTTTCGTCACCGTGACGCGCACGGGGGCCCGCCCCCGCGAGGTGTCGGTGGAGCTGGCAGCGCGCATCAAGGCCCTGGGCATCGAAAGCGCAGCGCACGTGACGTGCATCGAGGCGAGCCGCGAGGAGCTGCGCCGGCATTTCGACCTGATGACGGCGCGTGGCATCGACAACGTGGTGGCCATCCGCGGCGACGCAGCACACCTCCACGGACGGTCGGCGCCGGTCGACGGGTTCCGCTGGGCTGTCGACATGATCCGCTTCATCCGCGAGGGTGGCTGGCCGCTGTGCATCGCTGGCGCGGGGCATCCCGAGGGGCATCCCGAATGCCGCGATCTCGACCGCGGGATGGCCTACCTGCGGGAGAAGGTCGAGGCGGGACTCGAGGTGGTGATCACGCAGCTCTTCTTCGATAACGCGACCTACTTCGCCTTCGTGGAGCGCGCGCAGCGCTACGGCATCCACGTGCCGATCGTGGCCGGCATCATGCCCATCACCAACGTGGCGCAGATCCGACGCATGGTCGAGCTCTCGGGCAACGCCATCCCGAAGCTGCTCGAAGCGCAGCTGGTCGCCTCGCAGGACGATCCGGCGCGCACGCTGGCGGTGGGCGTCGAGTGGGCCACCCAGCAGTGCATCGAGCTGCTAGAGCGCGGTGCCCCAGGCCTGCACTTCTACACGCTCAATCAGTCGCCGGCGACGCGGGCCATCTTCGAGAACCTGCGCGCCCGGGGCCTGGTCGGCGCCGTCGGGGAACAGGGATGAGTCGATCGGCGATCGAGCCGCATGTGGCCGCGATTCTGCGAGCCATCGATCCCGAGGCCGAGCGCGAGGGGCTCGTCCAGACGCCACGGCGAGTCGCGCAGGCGCTCGAGTTCTTCACCCGCGGGTACCAGGAGGATCCGCGCAGCGTCATCGGCGAGGCGCTCTTCACCGAGCAGTACTCCGAGATGATCCTGATGCGGGACATCGACTTCTTCTCGCTGTGCGAGCACCACCTGCTGCCCTTCTTCGGCAAGGCACACGTCGCCTACATCCCCGGCCACAAGATCGTTGGCATCTCCAAGCTGGCGCGGCTGGTCGAGGTCTACGCGCGGCGGCTGCAGGTGCAGGAACGCATGACCACCCAGATCGCGAGCACGCTTGCCGAGCAGCTCGAGCCGCAAGGCGTCGCCGTGGTCCTCGAGGCCGAGCACCTCTGCATGCGCATGCGCGGTGTCGAGAAGCAGAACTCCTCCGTGGTGACGAGTGCCCTGCTGGGCGCCTTCCAGACGAACCAGAAGACCCGCGAGGAGTTCATGATGCTCGTCAACAGGCACACGCGGTGAAGCGCGCGGCCCTGGCCGGCCGCTGCCGCGACCTGCTCGGCGCGCTCGCGGGACCGGTGCTCGTCGCCGAGGCGGGCCATGGCTGGCTCGCTACGGCGCTGGCGGCCGAGGGCTGTGCGGTGGTGGCTGCGCCCCCGCTCGCCGTGGCGGACTGGGACCCGCCAGCGACCCCCGTCCGTGGCGCAGTGCTGAGCTTTCTCGGCTTCGCCGGTGGTCCGGCCGAGCGGCAGGCGCGGCTCGCCGTGCTGCGCCGTCGCTTGCGGGCCGGGGCCCCCCTCGTGCTCGTCGACCACAATCAGCCGCGTCGGCTGGTGCGCCGGCTGGGGGCCGCGGTCGGCCTGCTGGTGCGGGGGATGCCGCCGCGCCGTGCCCGCTATCCGGTGGCGCGCGAGGCTCAGGCACTGGGCTTCGTCGTCCGGCGGCTTCGCTTCGCCGCCGGCGAGCGCGTGCAGCTCGTCCGCGTCGACGTGCCGGAGCCTGCGGGTGGCGGCGATGCGCCGAGCGCCCCTCAGGTCGTACACGCTTCCAGGTGACGTAGAATCGCGGCGTTCACGAGCTCGGCCGCCTCGAGCCCGACGGCGTGCCCGGCGCCGGCCACCGTGAGACGCTGCGCGCTCGGGAGGGCATCGGCGAGCGCCGGTGCATCGGGAACGAGCAGATCGTCGGCGCCCGCGATGACGAGCGTCGGGACGGCGATGGTCCCGAGCATGGCGGATCGTGTTCCCGACCAGGCACGCAGGCCCGCGGCGGTCCGGGCGAGCGTGCGCGGCGGCACGCGCGAGAGAATCGCAGCGAGTCCGCGCCGGGTCCGCGCCGCAGCCGTCGGGTCGGCGAGGAGACGGTCCGAGAAGAACCAGGGCAGCAGCGCGGTGGCCAGCGCCTCGGCGGATGCCTCCTCCGCGATGCGGCACCACGCGTCCAGCACGGCAAGGAGCCGAGGGCTGGCGGTCACGAAGGGCGCGAGGAGGGCGAGGCTCCGGACGCGTTCGGGATGCGCGAGCGCGAGCTCGATGGCTACGGCGGCCCCCAGGCTCGCACCGACCACATGCACGGCGTGGTCGACGAGGCGCGCGGCGTCTGCCGCGAGGGTCGAGAGGTCGTAGCGGTTGGCCTCCGGCGCATCCGAGCCCGCGACCCCGCGCGGGTTCATCCCGAGCACGCGGAAGCGTGCGCTCAGCGTCGGCGTCTGGCGGGCGAAGACCGCGACGTCGGTGCCGAAACCCGGCAGGAGCAGGACCTCTGGGCCGCTGCCGGCGGCGACCACTTCGATCGCCACGCCGCCGCCGACGGCGACCCGGCGTGGCCTGCGCGCTGCGTACGCCTCGACATCTTCGCGCGTGACGCGACCACCGGGCCCGCTGCCGGGCACCTGGGCGGGGTCGATGCCGAGCTCGCGGGCGCGCGCCCGCGCTGCGGGGGTCACCGCTGGCGGTGCGCCGGCCGGTCGCGGCGGTGTCACACCGGGCGGAGCGCTCCCCTGCGGCGCGGTCGTGGGAGGGGGCGCATCCGGCGGGCGATCGTGAGCGAGGCGAAAGGCCGAGGGGTCGAAGGGCTCGTCTGCTGTGGCCGTGACCGCCGCGAGCAAGGTGCCGCAGGGGACCACCGTCCCCGGCTCGACGTAGACGTGCCGGAGAATGCCCGAAGCGGGTGCTTCGACCTCGAAGTCGGACTTTTCCGATTCCACGCGCACCAAGGGCTGCCCGCGCTCGATGGCCGCGCCGACGGTGGCAGTCCAGGCCAGCACCCGGCCTTCCTCCATCGTCATGCCGAGCTTTGGCATCGCGACCGGTGTGGCCATCGGGAGCGCGGCAGGGGTGACGATCAAAGCATCTCGCGGACCGCGGCGACGACCCGCTCGGCAGAGGGCAGGTAGGCGTCCTCGAGGACCGCGCTGAAGGGCACGGGCGCATGCGGCGCGGTGATGCGACGGACCGGCGCGTTCAGCAGGTCGAATCCCCGATCGACGCACAGGGCCGCGACGTCGCTCGCGATCCCGCAGCGCGGCGTTGCCTCGTCGATCACCACGAGGCGCCCCGTCCTGGCCAGCGTCGCCAGGATGGCTGCCTCGTCGAGCGGCTGCAGCGAGCGCAGGTCGAGAACCTCTGCGCGGATGCCGTCGCGGGCCAAGAGCTCGGCCGCGTCGAGCGCCGTGCGCACGGTGCGGCCAAAGGCGACGAGCGATACATCGTGCCCCTCGCGAACGATCTGCGCCTGCCCGAGCGGGACCTCGTAGTCGCCCTCGGGGACATCGCCCGAGACGAAGAGCAGCGACTTCGGCTCGCAGAAGACGACCGGATCGTCGTCGCGGATGGCGGCGAGGAGGAGCCCCTTGGCATCGGCCGGGTTCGACGGGATGACGGTCTTGAGGCCCGGGATGCTCGTGGTGATGCCGTAGAGCGACTGCGAGTGCTGCGCCGCCGAGCGCAGGCCTGCACCGGTCGAGGTGCGCACCGTGAGCGGAACGCGGGCTTTTCCGCCGAACATGTAGCGGAGCTTGGCGGCCTGGTTGAGCAGCGGATCGAGCGCGACGCCGAGAAAATCGATGAACATCAACTCGGCGACGGGACGAAGCCCCGTGAGCGCGGCGCCCACCGCCGCCCCGAGAAAGCCCATCTCGCTGATCGGGGTGTCGCGCACGCGCTCGGGACCGAAACGCTTGAGGAGCCCGCGCGTGGCGCCCATGATGCCCCCCCACGCCTCCTCGATCCCCTGCTCGCGGCGACCACCGCCCCCGGCCACGTCCTCGCCGAGCACGATGACCGTCGGGTCCGCGGCCATGGCGGTGTGGAGCGCCTCGTTGATTGCGGCCACCATCGGAAGCTCTCGCGCCATGGCGCTTACCCTCGAACGTAGACGTCCCGCACCAGGTCCTCGGGGTCGGGATGGGGTGCGCTGGCGGCTGCCGCCACGGCCTGCTCCAAGAGCGTCGCCACCTCCCGATCGATGCGGCGAAGGGTCGCGGCATCGACGAAGCCATCGGCCACGACCCGTTCTTCGAAGCGTCGCAGGGGGTCGCGCTGCGTGCGCCAGAACTCCGCCTCGGCCGGCGTCCGATAGGTGAGCGGATCTCCCACGTAGTGGCCGGAATAGCGGTAGGTCTTGCACTCGAGCAGCGTCGGTCCCTTGCCGGCACGGGCCTGGGCGATCGCCTCCCCCGCGCGCGCATGGACGTCGAAGAAATCCATGCCGTCGGCGATATCGCTCCGCATCCCGTAGGCCGCCGCGCGGGCCGCGAGGTCGCGGACCGGGGTGACGAACTCGACTGGCGTCGCCTCGCCGTAGAGATTGTTCTCGATCACGAACAGACACGGCAGCGCCCAGATGGCGGCCAGGTTGAGCGCCTCGTGAAACTGGCCCTGATTGGTGGCGCCGTCGCCGAAGAAGGCCACCGCCACTCCACCCGTCCGCCGGATCTGGGCCGTCAGCGCTGCGCCGACCGCGAGCGGGATCCCGGCGCCGACGATGCCGTTCGCGCCAAGCATGCCGCGATCGAGGTCGGCGATGTGCATCGATCCGCCCTTGCCTTTGCAGATACCGGTGCGCCGGCCGAAGAGCTCGGCCATCATCCCGCCGACGTCGACGCCCTTGGCGATGCAGTGGCCGTGGCCGCGGTGGGTGGAGGCGACCATGTCGCGCGGGCCGAGGTGTTGGCAGACGCCGACGGCGACCGCCTCCTCGCCCGTGTAGAGATGCAGAAAGCCGGAGAGCGCTCCCGCCATGACGAGCTCCTGCAGTCGCTCCTCGAAGGCTCGGATAGTGCGCATCTTCCGGTAGGCGTCGAGCAGCTCTTCGGTGGCCAGGGGGCGCATGGTTCTCGGGCTTTCGCCTTCTCGAGAAACAGACACCGTGTCAACCTGTGCGTGCGTGTGCGATCTGCGCCCGGAGCGACGGCCGGCGCGGCGACGACGGAAGGCCAGCGCTAGCGGACGATCCCCGGCTCGACGGTGACACCGACCGGGCAATGGTCCGAGCCACGCACGTGCGGCCAGATGAAGGCGTCCCGGACAAAAGCCATGGCCGCAGGCGAGGCTAGCACGTAGTCGATGCGCCAGCCGATGTTGCGCGCCCGAGCCCCCGCGCGCTGGCTCCACCAGCTGTAGTGGCCCGGCGCGGTGACGAAGGCCCGAAACGTATCGATCCACCCGGCAGCGCACCAGCGGTCGAGCTCGGCCCGCTCGACCGGCAGGAAGCCACTGGTGTGCACGTTGGCCTTCGGTCGTGCAAGGTCGATCTCGCGGTGGGCGGTGTTGAAGTCGCCGAGCACGAGCACCCGCCTGCCCTTGCCGCGCAGGGTCTGGACCACATCGAACACGGCCCGGTAGAAATCGAGCTTGTAGGGCACGCGGCTGTTGTCGCGCGCGCTGCCGCTGCCCTTGGGGAAATAGGCATTGACGATCTCGAGCCGCCCGAAGCGCAGGCGCTGGAACCGCCCCTCCACGTCGAAGCGCGCGATCCCCAGGCGATCGCTCAGATCGTCCGGCTCGCGACGGCAAAACGTCCCGACACCGCTGTAGCCAGGGCGTTCGGCCGGGCGGAAATAGGCGCGGAAGCCTCTGGGGCTGCGCAGGGTCGCGGGAAGCTCCTCGGGCCGGGCGCGGACCTCCTGTACGCCGATCAGATGGCACCCGCCTCCAGCGAGCCAGCGCGAGAATCCCTTGCGGTCCGCGGCGCGCAAGCCGTTTACGTTCCACGACGCGATACGCCATCTCGTCGCCTCAGGACTCGAGGCGTGTCCCACGCGGGCGCTCACGGCTGGCGACGCCGCACCGCTAGGCCAGCCGCACCTCGACCGGATCCCCGTCGCGGACGGTCGCCAGCGCCCGCGGATCGCCTTCGATCCGACCGAGCACGTTGACCGCGGTGACGAGACGGCATTCGCCCTGGTGCGAAACCGGGGTCGGTCCGAAGGGCAGCGCGAGCGACTGCCCCTCGACCCAGTAGCAGACCGTGCCCGGCTCGACGACGTCGCGAGCGTCGGGTTCGAGCGCGACGCTGGCCGGCAGCGCGCAGTAGAGCTCCTCGCCCCAGGTGCGGGCGCGCGCCCGTGTCGGGAGCGCGGCGAGGACGGCCCGTGCGCTGGGGGTGTCGGCCAGGCACGCCACGACCTCGCCGGTGGGCCAGGTGACGCGAATCCGGGTCATGCGGACGATCGGCGCCAGTGTACGCGGATCGCCCGGAACCCGTCCAGCGCGTCGCGGGGCGGTGCCTCAGGCGCCGACGGCGGCCACGGGGAGCGACGTCGGAGCCAGCACGCGATCGTGGCCGTTGGCGCTGGCTGCGGGTCCCATGCTGCACATGCCATGGAATACGGCGCCCTCGTGGATGACGACGGTCGGCGCCGTGATGCTCCCCTGGATTCGGCCCGTTCCGTGCAGCTCGAGCCGCACGCTCGCCGAGACGTCTCCGGTCACCTGGCCGTGCACGACGACCGTGGTGCCCACGATCGTGGCACGGACCACGCCCGTCTCGCCGATCGTGAGCAGGTCGCTGGCCGTGACCTCGCCCTCGACCTCGCCCTCGATGCGTGCCGGTCCGGCGAGGCGCACGGTGCCCCCGATGCTCATGCCCTGGGAGAAGAAGGTCTGCTCCCGGCTCTCCATCCCGCGGATGTCCTCGCGTTGCGCCATGGCCACCTCCCGTGCGGCTTCGACGGGAGTATCGGCGGGGACCCGTCGGGACTTGAGGCTAGAAGCGGGCGAACCAGGGCACGCTGCGGCCCGGGCCCCCGGCGAGCTCGATCTGGTAGCGGTCGAGGAGCACGCCCTGCGCCCGCCACCACCGCGCCACCGCGATGGCGTAATCGATCTGCGCCTGCACCTCGGCGAAGCGGGCCTGGGTGAGCTGCGTCTGGAAATCGAGCAAGTCCTTCGTGGTGGCCATGCCGACCTCGTGGCGCCTTGTCTGGTTGCGCAGATTCTCCTCGGCCAGCTCGCGAGCGACACGCGAGCTGGCGATGCGTTCCCGGGCACCGATGACGTCGGCGGCGCTGCGCCGGACCTCGAGCGTCACCTGCGAGAGGAGCTCGCGATGCCGGAGCTCCGCCTGATTACGCTCGATCGCGCTCCGCGTATGTCGGCTCCGCGCCGCGGCGTTGTCGAGCGGGACCTGGAGCTGAATGCCGAAATTGTAGCGTTCGTAGTCGCCGCTGACCGCGCGATCCCATGCGGTCGCTTCCGAGCCCCCGAAGGGGGAGGACGGCTGGACGACCTCGAAGTCGCACAGGTAGACCTGATCGGAGACGAAGCGACACGGTCGCCCGGGAACGGGTACCTGGCTGACGAAGGTGACGGTCCGCGTGCTCTCCCGCGTCCCGCCCGCCAGCCCGTTGACCCCGTATCCTCCGACGAGATCGAGGCGAGGGAGGAGCGCATTGCTGGCTAGGCGTTCCTGAATCTGCCGGACCTCCACCCCCTGCGCCGAGGCGTGGATCTCCGGACGTCGCTGCAGGGCCAGCTCGACCGCCGGATCGATGTCGGGGTGCACGGGCTCGACCTCGACGCGATCGACGGGCTCGAGCGTTCGCGGCACGAAGGCGCCGCTCGGCCGGAAGAAGGCGAGCTGCGCCAGCTCAGCGCGGGCGATGTCGAGGGCGTTCTCGGCCTCGATGACCTGCGTGGCGCGGGCGGTGGCCTGGGCCTGCGCCTCCAGCACGGCGACCGGAGGAAGCAACCCGACGTTCACCCGTGCCTGGTTCTCGGCGACCGTGCGCTCGGCGAGGGCTTGCGATTCGCGCTGCACCTGCACGGCCTCGCGGGTGCCGACAACGCGCCAGTAGGCCACGATGACCCGGGTGACGAAATCCTGCAGGTCGGCCTCGAGTTGCCAGCGGGCGGCGGCGGCATTGCGCTCCGCGGCCCGCACGACGAGGTAGGTGAAATCCCAGCCGAAATCGCGCAGCAGCGGCTGCACCAGCGAGAAGCCGAGCCGCGGCGAATACTGCGGGCGCAGCTCGAAGAAGCGGGCATTGTTGTCGAGACGGTCGCTGCCGGCCTCGAGGCCGAGCTGGGTGCCCGAGCGAAAGAGCTTCGAGAGCCCCAGCTCGTAGGTCCGGGTCTCGACGTTGGAGGTCCGGGTGCCGGCGAGCGCGCTGGGATTGGGCGCCACGTTGCGCGACCAGAGCGCAGCCCCGCTCAGGGTCGGGTCGAAGATGCCTTGCGCCTCGAGCACGTCCTGCTCGACCCGGGTCGGCTCGTAGCGTCGTGCGGCGATCCCCGGGTTGTGCTCGAGCGCGATGGCGATCGCCTCCTTGAGGGTCACGCGCTGCGGGGTGTCGTCGTGCGTCACGGGCAGCGGCACGACGACCGCGTCGCTCGCTGGTATCTCCCGCTGCCACTGGTCGGGAATGACTGAGAGCCGCCACGGCGCTGCAGGCGGAGGGGTCGCCTGCTCTGCCGACGCCGGCGCTCCGGCGAGGAAGCCCATCGCGGCGAGGACTCGGAGCGCAGGCGCGAATCGCGACGACATCGCCCCGAGGGCGCTAGCCGACCCCTCCTGCGGAGTCAACGGAGGTCGCATGCGGCCTTGACAATGGCGCGAGGCGGCGGCTAAGCGGATGCTCTCGCACGACTGGCGTCACGTGGAATCGACCACGGGGGAGTGCTGACGGCCGGGGGTCGCACGCCTGGGTCCCGGTGAGTGCACGGTCCAGGTGCAGAGATTCCACACATGGCCTACCGCGTCCTGCTGAGCGACTCGCTCGGTGCCGAGGGCCTTGCGCGTCTGCGCGAGGCGGAGGGGCTCGAGGTCGATGCTCGGATCGGCATTGCACCTGACGCGCTCGCGGAGATCATCGGCGAGTACGACGCCCTAGTCGTCCGATCGGCGACGAAGGTCACGGCCGCGCTGCTCGACCGGGCAACGCGCCTGCGGGTGATCGGTCGCGCAGGGATCGGCGTGGACAACATCGACGTCGAAGCCGCGACCAAGCGCGGCATCGTGGTCATGAACACGCCGGGGGGGAGCAATGTCACGACCGCCGAGCATGCCATCGCGCTGCTCCTGGCGCTGGCTCGCAACATCCCGCAGGCCGTGGCGGCGGTGCGCGCCGGCCAGTGGCCGCGCGGGCTCATCGGCACCGAGGTGTGCAACAAGGTCCTCGGCGTCGTGGGCCTCGGGAACATCGGGGCCATCGTGGCCGAGCGGGCGGTGGGCCTGCGCATGAAGGTCATCGCCTACGACCCCTTCGTCACCCCCGAAGCTGCTGCGCGGCTCCGGGTCGAGCTCGTGCCCTTCGACCAGCTCATCGCGCGCAGCGATTTCATCACGCTGCACGTGCCCCTGACGGCGGAGACCCGCGGCATGCTCGATGCGTCGACGTTGGCGCGGACGAAAAAAGGCGTGCGGATCGTCAACTGCGCGCGCGGGGGCATCGTCGACGAGCAGGCCTTGGTCGAGGCCATCCGCAGTGGGCAGGTGGCTGGCGCCGCCATCGACGTGTTCGAGCAGGAGCCGATCCCGCGCGATCACCCCTTCCTCGCCGTGGAGCAGATCATCTGCACGCCTCACCTCGGCGCCTCGACCAGCGAGGCCCAGGTGAACGTGGCCGTGGCCATCGCCCAGCAGGTGGCGGCCTTTCTCACGCGCGGCACCATCCAGAATGCGGTGAATGCGCCCTCGCTCGCTCCCGAGGTGCTGCAGGTCCTACGGCCCTATCTTTCCCTCGCGGAGAAGCTCGGGGCCCTGGCCGCCCAGATCCATCCGGGCTTGCCGCGGCAGGTGACCGTGCAGGGCACGGGCGAGATCGCGGAGCGCGAGATCAAGACGCTGGCGACGGCCGTCCTACGCGGCCTGCTCGATCAGCTCATCGATCTCGATGTCAACTACAGCGTCAACTACGTGAACGCGCCGGCCATCGCCCGGGATCGCGGCATCCGTGTAATCGAGGCCCGAGCGCCCGAGGCCACCGATTACGCGAACGCCCTCACCGTGACCGTGACGCACGACGCGACGAGCACCGTCATCCAGGGGGCCGTCTTCGCGGCTGGCACGGTGCGACTGACGCGCATCGGCGAGTTTCGCATGGAGGCTGTCCCGGAGGGATACATCCTCATGCTGCACAACCGCGACGTTCCCGGCGTCGTCGGGCGGGTGGGGACGCTGCTCGGCGACAATCGCATCAACATCGCCGGGCTCGAGCTCGGCCGCGAGCGCGTCGGCGGCATGGCGCTCTCGCTGTTCCACGTGGACGACCCGGTGCCGCCGCCGGTGCTCGAGCAGCTGCGGAGCCTGCCGCAGGTGGTCGATGCCCGGCTCTTGAAGCTCTGAGAGGGGGGAGATGTCGGCCACGGCCATTGTCGGGACGCAGTGGGGAGACGAGGGGAAGGGCAAGGTCGTCGATCTGCTCGCGTCGCGCGCCGACATGGTGGTGCGCTTCCATGGCGGCAACAACGCCGGGCACACGCTGGTGGTGAACGGCGAGAAGACGATCCTCAACCTCGTCCCCTCCGGCGTGCTCCATCCTGGCACGATCTGCGTGCTCGGCGCTGGCATGGTCATCGATCCCGAGGTGCTGTGTGCCGAGGTGCGAGGGCTGCGCGCCCGCGGCTTCCTGGCCGAGGATCGCTGGCTGCGCGTGAGCGAGCGCGCGCATCTGATCATGCCGTGGCACCGACTGATCGACCGCGCACGCGAGCGCCTGCGGGGCGCAGGGGCCATCGGCACGACGGGGCGGGGGATCGGTCCGGCGTACGAGGACAAGATGGCGCGCACGGGGATCCGCGTCGGGGACCTGTTCGACGACGACGGATTCCGTCGGGCGCTCGAGCGGAGCCTGCGCGAGAAGAACAGCCATCTCGAGGCGCTGCTCGGCGAGCCGCCGCTGGTGTTCGACGAGGTTTACGCCGAGTATGCGCAGTATCGGCCGCTGCTCGAGCCCTTCGTGACGGATACGAACGTCGAGGTGCGGGCGGCCGTGCAGCGTGGCATGCGGGTGCTCCTCGAGGGCGCGCAGGCCGTGATGCTCGACGTCGACCACGGGACCTATCCCTATGTCACGTCGTCCAACGCCGTACCGGGCGCAGCCTGTGCGGGGGCTGGGCTGCCGCCGCGGATGATCGGCCGCGTCATCGGCATTGCCAAGGCCTACACGACGCGCGTGGGGGGAGGACCGTTTCCGACCGAGCTCAGCGATGCCCTCGGCGCCCGGCTCCGGGCGGACGGAGACGAGTACGGATCGACGACGGGTCGGCCGCGCCGCTGCGGCTGGTTCGACGCGGTGGTGGTGCGCCATGCGGTGCAGCTCTCCGGGCTCGATGTGCTGGCGCTGACGAAGCTCGACGTGCTCACGGGGATCGATCCGCTGCGCGTGTGCGTCGCCTACGAGATCGATGGCGTCCGTCGCGAGCTGCCTCCGGCGACCGAGCGAGGCTGGGCGCGCGCCGTCCCGATCTACGAGGAGCTGCCAGGCTGGACCACCCCGCTGGGCGACGTACGCACCTTCGAGGAGCTGCCGCAGGCCACCCGGCGCTACATCGAGCGTCTGGGCCAGCTCGTCGAGGCCCCGGTCGCTCTCGTCTCGGTCGGGGCGAGCCGCGAGCAGACGATCCGCTTGGGCGATCTCTTCTGAGCCCGGGCGACCGGGATGATGATCGCTCCCCCGTCCTTGCGCGGATCGCCCGCAGCGCTGACCGATCCGTCCGGGGCGACCGCCACAGCGGCGACGGCCCCGGCCGCCGGGACGTCCCGCAGGCGATGCCCGAGCCGCCGGAGCATCGCGCGCACCCCGGGCTCGATCCCGGGCTCGACCGCCAGCGCGGGGGGAATGCCCTGGTCGTGGATCCGCGGGGCCGCGACCGCGGCGGGTGCGTCCTGACCGAAGGCCACGACGCCGATCAACACCTGCAGGACACCGGAGACGATCGTAGGTCCCCCCGACCCGCCGAGGACGAGCTCTGGCAGACCATCGTGCACGACGATCGTTGGCGACATGCTCGACTGGGGTCGCTTGTGCGGTGCGACGGTGTTCGCAGCCGTCCCCGTGAGGCCGTAGAGATTCGCCAGGCCGGGGGCGAGCGCGAAATCGTCCATTTCGTTGTTGAGCACGATGCCCGTACCCGGCACCAGGATGCCGGCGCCGAAGGGGCCGTTGATGGTCGTGGTCAGCGCGACGGCCATGCCCGTGCTGTCGAGCACCGAGACGTGGGCGGTGCCCTGGCTGCCCCCGCTCCCCGCCGCGGTCTCGGGCTCGATGCGTGCCGTGGCCCGTAGGCGAGCCCGCAGCCGGCTCAACCGCGGCGGCGCGAGGAGGGCGTCGACGGGCACGGCCATGGCAATGGGGTCGCCGTACCAGGCGGCGCGGTCGGCAAAGGCCTGCGCCATGACGCCGGCGAGCAGATGGAGCCAGGTGGCCGACCCGGCACCGAGTGCGGCCGGATCGTCCCGGGCGAGCATGCCGAGTGCCGTGAGCACCAGCGCGCCGCCCCCGGGCGGTGGGACCGTGAGCACGTGGCGACCGCGGAAGCGACCGACCAAGGGGCGTCGCCATCGCGGGCGGTAGTGCGCCAGGTCGGCGGGCTCCAGCAGCCCGCCCCGTGCCTGGACAGCGCGAACGATCGCCTCGGCGATTGGTCCCTCGCGAACGGCCGACAGCCCGTGTACGCCGATCGTCTCGAGCGTGCTCGCGAGATCGGTCTGAACGACGCGGAACTCGGGGCCCGGGCGACGGCTGCCCCCCTCGAGGAAGGTCGCGGCGAGCCCCGGGTCGTTGCGCAGCATGGCCTCGTACGCCGCGATTTGCCGTTGGAGCAGTGGAGACTCGGCGAGCAGGAATCCGTCGCGCGCCAGTCGGACCGCTGGCGCGAGCACACGCGCCAGCGGAAGACGGCCGAAGCGTCGCTGTAGGGCCACCCAGCCGGCGACCTCGCCGGGCGTCGCCACAGCCAGGCCACCCTGGCGCAGGCGTTCGGGCGCGGGGCGCCCGTCGGGGCCGAGGAAGCGGTCCGCAGTGGCTCCGGCCGGGGCGGTTTCCCGGAAGTCGAGGACGACGGCCGGCCCCGCTGCTGGCCGCACGAGCGCGAATCCGCCCCCACCGATGCCGCACGAGGAAGGATGGATGACACAGACGGTCGCGGCGGCGGCGATGGCGGCGTCGACAGCCGAGCCTCCTGCCGCGAGGATCGCGGCTCCCGCGTGCGCTGCCGCAGGATGCTCGCTGGCCACGGCGGCAGCACGGGGAGCCCAGCTGGGCTTTCCCGCCCAGGACACGCCCGGAGCGAGCAGGGCGCAGAGCACGACACTCCCGTGCAGGACGCAGCGCACGGAGCGCGTGCTAGCCAAGGGCCGCAGCGCGAGCAACCGCCCGCGCGCCCTTGCTGCCTGGCGGGCCTGTGCTACACGCCTCGGCGATGCGAAAGCCGCCACCGACGGCCAGAGCGGGCGAACCGTTCGGCGAGCGCGAGTTCTACCTCGAGGAGTTCCGCGGCAAGAGCGTGCTCATTGCGCTCGCTCCCGCGGTGGTGGCTGCTCGCATCCCGCTCAAGTCGCTCGGATCGGCTGTGCACGCGCTGGTGCGCAACGACACGCGGGTGCTGCTCTGGTGCCCCGAGAGCGACCGCGCCGTCGAGCGCTGGCTCCTGGCGGCCGTGGGACGCAAGAAGCCGGCACGTATGGCCGCGGGCTCGGCCCGACGGGGGCGGAAGCAAGCACGTCGCCGGCCGCGCCTCTCGCCCGTGCTGCGCCTGCGGGCGGCTGCGCTGACGAGCCCGCAGGGCCTGCTCGAGCTCCGCTCGGCCCTCTGGACGCGCTTCCGCCGCGGGAATCTCTGCATCGTAAGCGTTGCCGGCGCGGCGGCGTTTCCCGACCCTGCCCTCGATCTCGCGGCGTCCTTGCGCGTGCCGAAGGCTGTTCTCGTCGATCCGCGCGGTGGCCTTCTCGCCGATGGTGGCCGCCTCTCCTTCGTCGACGAGAACCAGCTCGAGACCTTGCTGCGGCAGGGGCAGGCAGAATGGAGCGGCCTCGGCGATCGCCGCGGGCTGCTCACGGCGGTGCGCCAGGCGCTCGCCGCCGGGGTGGAGCAGGTCAACCTGTGCGGCCCCGAGGGTGTGGCCGAGGAGCTCTTCACCTATGTCGGCTCGGGGACGCTCTTCACCGAGGGGGACTACACGCGGATCGGCCCGCTCGGGATCGACGAGTTCGCGCAGGCGGAGCGCCTGCTCGAGCGGGGCGAACGCGATGGCGTGCTGAAGGTCCGCTCACCGGCCGAGACCGCGGCCGTCCTCGCGAGCGCGTACGGCGCCACGGTGTGCGGTCGCCATCTGGCGGGAATCGCAGGCCTGCTCACCGAGCCCTACCGGGAGGAGAACGCGGGCGAGATCGTCGGGCTGTACACGATCACCCGTTTCAAGGGCGAGGGACTCGGCGAGCGGCTCGTCGATCGGCTCCTGGCCGAGGCCGAGCGTCGCGGTCTCGCGTACGTTTTCGCGGTGACGATCGACGAGCGTGCCCGGCAATTCTTCGAACGACTGGGCTTCGGCCGCGTCGATCCGGAGGCGCTGCCCGCGGCGAAGTGGAAGGGCTACGACCCGGCGCGGCGCGAAAGCGTCGTGGCGTTCCGCCGCTGGGTGACAGGCCCGGCGCTCAGCGACGACGCCGACTGATCCCGCCGCGGGCCTGCGCTCGCCATCGCGAGCCGGAACGAAAAAGCCGGACGGGGATGCCCCGTCCGGCTCGTCGGTAGGCGAAGCGCGGAGTCCGTGCTCAGGCAGGGCGCTTGAAGAGCGTCTGCATCTTCATGGCGAGCCCCATGTCGCCGGAGATCTTGAGCTTGCCGCTCATGAACGCCATCTGGCCATTCAGCTTCCCCAGCGTCATGTCGACGTAGTCCTGCGCGGCCATCGACATCGTCATGTTGGCCGACGGGGCTGTCCCCTCGGTGACCGTGGCCTGACCGTCCTTGATCGTGACGTACCACTGGCCGCCGTTGTCGCCACTCAGATTGAACTGGATCGTGGCGTTGACGCCCTTCGCGGCATTGGGGTCGAGCTGCTTGGGCATCTCGGCGAAGATTTCCTTCGGGGTCATGCGAAAACTCCTCCTTGCACTGAATGGGGTAGGGGCCTTGGGCAGACACGAGTAGGCCAGGTCGGACGACCTTGTCAAGCAATGGCCGTCGTGCCGGGCCGGCGCTCAGGACGGGTCGGGTCGGAGCGCGCGGTAGGCCGCGAGGTGCCGCAGGGCATCGGCATGTCGACCTGCGCGCTCGTAGAGCAGAGCCAGGTTCCAGTGCGCGTCGGCGAAGCCGGCGTCGAGCTCGACCGCTCGCTCGTAGCAGGGCAGCGCATCGTCCGGACGAGCCAGGTCCTCGAGGACGACGCCGAGGTTGTACCACGCGAGCGCGCACTCCGGATCCCAGCGAATGGCATCGCGGAAGTGCGCTTCGGCGCCGATGTGGTTCCCATCGGCGTGCAGGAGCCGGCCGAGGTTGATGCGGGCGATGGTGTGCCCTGGATCGAGATCGAGGGCGTGGTGGTAGGCTGCACGCGCTTCGAGGGGGGAGGCGTCCTCGATGTCCATGCCGAGCTCGCACCACTGGTCCGCCGTGAGATCCGGGAGCCGCCGCTCCGGCCGCTGGCGCGGAAGGGCGAGCGGTTCGCGCGGGCGCCGCACCACGGCGGCCGTGTCGAAGTCGAAGACGAGCTGGCCCGACTCGGGCTCGAAGCGCTGGCGGCCGTCGCGCACGATGACCCGCGTCCCGTCGGTGACCACCCGCACACGGCTCAGCGGCCGATCGCCGATCTGCCGGCGCAGCGACCGGAGCACGCGGGAGATGCGGGCGAGCGGCACGCGCTGCTCCAGCAGGGCCCGTGTCGTGCGCAGGAGAATCAGGTCGAGAAAATCGAAGCGCAGACGGCCGCGGTCGTCCCGCTGGGGCGCCACCAGACCGGCTTGCACACAGCGGCGGAGCCGACGCGGCGGGAGGCCGACGATCCGGGCCGCCTCTTTCGTGTCGAACTGCTCGCGCGCCGCCATCACACCTCGAGGTGGATGCGCCAGCCACGAGTCGCCTCGAGCGCTTCGATCCCGGAGACGTGATGTCCAGCCGCCTCCGCAGCCCGAGGCAGGTCGCGCACGCCGCGCGCGTCATCGAGGAGGATGTCGACGAGGGTGCCCGGGGCGAGACATTCGAGGCGGACTCGCGCTCGCGCCCAGGAGAGGGGGCACGGCACGCCACGCAGGTCGAGAACGAGGACGGACGCGCCGGCGGTGGTGCTGGGCTCGTCGGGCGGGCCGCTCATGGGTCCTCCCGCGCCTGAAAACGCGCGGCGTTGTTGGCCACCGCGCTCGGATGCTGCGTTTCGAAGCACAGGTCGTGCGCGAGCAGCTGCACGATGACGGCTGGCTCCTGATGCAGCGGCAGCGGCGGCGGCAGGAAACCCGGCCCGCGGGCCTTGACCATGAGATAGCCGCTCGTGCTGCTGCCGGCAGCGAGTACGACCCGGGTGAGGCCGCCAGTCGTCCCCCTGCGGTCGCTGTAACGCCACCCCTGGCTCCACGAACGCCACGCGGGTCCCCCCGGGATACGCTGGCTGGTCACGAGCCGCGGCTGGCCCCCGGCGGTCTCGTAGACGCACAGGGCGAGCTCGCTCCGCGCGTGTGGCATGCCAAGCGCCTGCGCAGGGACGTCGCCCCGGCCCCAGCGCCACGTGAAGCGGTCGCGTGCTGTGCGCGTGCTGTCCCGGACCGACAGCGAACCGTTGCGGGTCGTGCTCTGCAGACAGCCGCTGCGCGGCGCGGTCGTCCCGCGGCATGTGCCGGCAGCGCAGGCATCGTCATGCGTGCAGGGGTCGCCATCGTCGCAGAGGGTCCCGTCAGGCAGCTCGCGGCACGCGTCGTCATCCGGCAGGAGCGTCGCGGTCAGCTGGAAGGCCCCACTGCCTGCGTAGCGCTGGACCAGTGCGTGCCAGACCCCGCCGGCTGGCGCCTGGAGCAGGCACGCTGCGAACTGACTCGCGCCGTCGTCCTTGCAATCGAAGGCCGTCGTGCTGGGCGGCGAGTCGTGGCGGAGGTAGAGATCGAAATCCGCCCGGTCGTCCCCGTTCAGCGTGACGCGCAGGGCCGCCAGATCGGCCGGGATCGCAAATGCGAAGGTCGCCGCCGGGACCGCCGCGTCGAGGGCCCCTGCGAAGGCCACGACCTCGAGGCCGGGGTCGCCCACGTGGGTGCCGGTGCCGCAGGCAGGCTGCCCGAGATCGGAGCCGCTCTCGCTCGCGATCCAGTTACGGTAGCGGAACAGGTCGGCGTCGTAGGACTCGTCGGGAGGCAGACAGCCGCTCGCCACCCCGCCCGAAGTCACGCCAGCGAGCACCGGGCCGCTGCCTAGATCGACGAACAGCGGGCCGCCGGAATCGCCCTCGCAGGTGTTGGAGTTCGTGCCCGGCATGCCGAGGGGCGCGGTGAAGGCCCAACAGAGCAACGAGTCCGCGGGGACACTGGCGCACGGGGCGAGCGTCACGGCCCCTTCGCGCTTGAGGCCGTAGTCGTCGACGCTGCCGCCCTGGCGGCCGAAGCCGACGATGGTGCCCGGGGTGCCAGGGCCTGGCGTGGCGACGACGTTGAGACGCGACGGCCGGATCGCTGTCACCGGCGCGGCCAATCGGACCACGGCCACGTCGGCGATCGGAAAATCGTAGGCGGGGTGCACGGCGATCGATTCGACCGCGACCATGCCCGCGTGCTGCAGGAACACGAAGAAGCGACGGGGGTCGGGCGCCGCGCTCGCCCCCGGCTGGCAGGCGGCGCCGCCGCGATCGCAGACGCAGTGCGCGGCCGTGAGGAAGGTGCGGCATCCGACGAGCGTCCCGCTGCAGCGCAGCCAGGCCGTGGCTGGCGAGGAACCCGAGAGCAGCGCGCCCACGCTCGGATGCGCCGTCGTGCTCACGCCATTGACGATGCGGGGCTGGAGCGAACGGGCCGACACCGTCGAGACGACGAGGAGGGCGAGTGCAAGCGCGAGCCCGAGGGGTCGCATGCACGATGCAGCCTACAGAGCCAGTGGGCTCTGGTGCAAGCCGCACGACGAGGCGGTCCGCGAGGTATCGCTCGACGGGTCGGACAGATCCGGGTACAAGCCACCGCCGAGCGCATGGAGACCTACACCCTCCGCTCTCGGGTCGCTGCCGGCTCCCCCAGGCGCTATCGCATCGACTACGAGCACGAGTTGAACCCGGCCCAGTACGAGGCGGCCACGACGCTCGACGGGCCGCTGCTGGTGATCGCGGGCGCGGGGAGCGGCAAGACGCGCACCCTGACGTACCGGGTCGCGCGGCTGGTCGAGACCGGGGTGCCGCCAGCAGCGATCCTGCTGCTCACCTTCACGCGCAAGGCGGCGGAGGAAATGCTGGCCCGTGCGGCCATGCTGGTCGGCGCGGGCTGCGAGCAGGTGGCGGGCGGAACCTTCCACAGTTTCGCCAACCTCGCGCTGCGACGGCTCGGCCGGCATGTCGGTCTCGAGCCGGGCTTCACCATCCTCGACCGGGGCGACGCCGAGGATGTGGTGAACCTCCTGCGGGCGCGGGCCGGTCTCGACCGCAAGGACCGGCGCTTTCCGCGCAAGGGGCCCATCCTCGCGCTCTTCAGCATGGCGGTGAACCGGAACACGACGGTGCGCGCGCTGCTCGAGGACGAATGGGGGCACCTCGCCGAGCACGCCGACGATCTGGCGCGGCTCGCCGAGGCGTATCGGCGCTACAAGCGCGAGCGGCAGCTCGTCGACTACGACGATCTGCTCGTGCTCCTGCGCGACCTGCTGCGCGAGGTCCCCGAGGCGGCGGCCCAGCTCTCGCGGACCTACCGCTTCGTCATGGTGGACGAGTACCAGGACACCAATCCGTTGCAGGCCGAGATCGTGCGCGGACTCGCGGTCACGCACGACAACGTCATGGCGGTCGGCGACGACAGCCAGAGCATCTACGCCTTCCGAGGGGCCGATTTCCGCAACATCATGGCCTTCCCGCAGCTGTTCCCCGGGACGCGCATCGTGACACTCGAGGAGAACTACCGTTCGACGGCGCCCATCCTGGATCTCGCCAACGCCATCATCGATCGGGCGCGCGAGAAGTACACCAAAGTGCTGCGGGCCCGGCGGCCCGGCGGCCAGCGGCCGCTACTCGTGCGTTGTGCGGACGAACGGACGCAGTCGCGTTTTCTCTGCCAGCGGATTCTCGAGCTGCGCGAGGAGGGCATGGCGCTCGACGACATGGCCGTCCTGTTCCGCTCGAGCTTCCACTCCTTCGATCTCGAGCTCGAGCTGCAGCGCCACGACATCCCCTTCCTCAAGCGCGGCGGATTCAAGTTCATCGAGACCGCGCACGTGAAGGACGTGCTGGCGCACCTGCGCGTGCTCGCCAACCCGCGCGACGCCGTGAGCTGGCATCGGGTGCTGCTGCTCCTCGAGGGCGTCGGGCCGCGCACGGCCGACGACATCGTCCGGCACGTG
>Ga0209101_1000130_pt1 | contig 62110 bp, 51 predicted proteins | sample ConPoolayeCmetaG_FD_185481 | JGI IMG/M metagenome (GOLD analysis project Ga0209101, IMG submission 185481) | Hot spring microbial mat communities from California, USA to study Microbial Dark Matter (Phase II) - Cone Pool mat layer C metaG... ... | reverse complement strand
GGGATCTGAGGCAGCCGGAGGCCAGGGGTGGGGGGTGGAGAGGGAGAGGTAAGGGGTTGAGGGAATTGAGGGCACGAAAACGCGGGAAAAATGCGCAGCAAAAGGTGACCTGGTGCGCAGCAAATGGGTAGCCGAATGAGGGCGCCAGGGGCGGGGGCACATCCATTCTGCCGGAGAGAAGGACAAAGGGGTTGTGGAGGGCAGAGGTGGGAGGAAAACGGAGGGGCGGGGCGGTTGACAGGCATGCAACAATGACCCCGGCCGGAGAGAGCCGACGGGGGTATGGGAGAGAGGCTGATCAGGCAACAACGCGTGTGGCGAGGAGGGTGGCCTCCTGCACCAGACGCCCCAGTGTGGAAAGGTTCTCCAGGAAGTCGCCGATGTTGATCTCCCGGCTGCGGGAGAGGCCGAAGTCGGGCAGGCGCTTCAGCCCCCAGCGCTCCATCGCCCCGTTGCGACTCTCGGAGAGGTTGCGCCGGCCATACCGTTCCTTCCAGGCCGGTGACCCGTAGGGCACCTCCCGCGTCAGACGAACCGAGCCATCGGGCAGGGTGCGTCCGACGTTGACGACCTGGCCGTGCTGGCATTCGGCGGCCTGGTAGGGGCAATCGGGTGTCGCCTTCTGTCGCTCGCGCAGGCAGACCTTATTCACAGCACCATTTTGTCCTCCGTCGCGTGTAGTCGTGCCCGTTGGGGGACACCTGGTAGCCGTGCAGGCAGAGGAGTCATCTGAGGAGCGCGGAAGCCAGCCTGCCTGGTGGAGGGGGGCGACAAACAGGGGAACAGAGTTCCCCCAGCGTCTCTTACCCCATGACCTCAAAGAAGTAGCGCAGGCCGGAGGCGGAAGGAGTCACCCCCTCCTGGAAACCTAAAATACTGGGAACGGGTAAGAATTGGATATTTAACGTAACTATTCAGCTGCCCGTGCTGGTCCGGGCGGACTAATGAACTTTAAGAAATTAGTTCGGACATAATGTGGTTATGGCTGGGATGTCATTGCGAGCTCCCCAAATGGGGCGAAGCAATCTCCTATCGCCATTTGGGGATTGCTTCGGGCGTTTTGCGCCCTCGCAATGACCCTCCGTAAAGGGAAAAACCGGCAGACATCGGGTTGCTCTCCCATGCCTGTTATGTCCGGCTTAATTTTTTAAAGTCCATCAGTCCGCCCGGACCAGACCTTGCAGACACTGGCTACACTGAGATACCCCCAGGTGGCTCAGGTGCCATCTGCTCCGCCGGACTGTGGTCCGGCGGGCGCAGGCTGAATAGATACCCCCAGGTGGCTCAGGTGCCATCTGCTCCGCCGGACTGTGGTCCGGCGGGCGCAGGCTGAATAAATACCATTTAACCACGTGCTACCACGCTCAGGAAAAGTCCAAAATTCACCCGTGCGCAGTAAAGACGCCGCCATCCCACCCCGTGTTCCCCGGCGAGCAGCTTTTACAGGCGTCGCCAACTGAGTAGAAACTGTAATGTTGCTTGGGAAGGAGAAGGTGGGATATGTTCAGGAACGGGGAAGGTGAGGGGGAGGCGGTCTCGTATGCCAGAGATAGAGAGTGGAGGTAATTACCTGCCCGGCTGCCTGCCGCCGTGCGCTGATTGGAAAGCGACCTTTACGGGCGCCTGCGGCGCCGGGCGTCGGCCTGCGCCGACGCGGAGACAGCGGTCGGCGCAGGCCGACCGAAGGCCTGCGGCCCCAAGTGGGCGACTTCAGTCGGCAGGGGCAGGCAGTTACTCCAGGAATAGTTGGGCTAGCGCCGCCGGGCACGCAGCCAGCGCCGGAGGCGGGCCAGATAGGCCTGATAGTCGGCACGGGAGTTAAGGTCAAGGAGCTGGCGGAGGGGGAGGGAACGAACGGGATGGGCCAGCCAGAGGAGGGCCTGGACATGGAGTTGCTGAGCCCGCTTGCAGGTGACGCCGAGAGACCGGCCGCTGGCAGCAAAGGTTTGGGGATTCCCGTCCAGGCCATAGCGGGCGCGGATAACAAAGTCGAGAGGGGAGGGAAGAGCGGCCATCAGAGCGTGGAGGGTTTCGGAGATGATGGCCTCTTCTGCCTCAGCCTGAGGGTCAGGTGTCTCCTGGGGAGGAGATGGGGTGAGGAGTATGGCAGGGTTGGGGCGTGCCTGGGCCACGGCTCGCCAGAGGGCGATACGACCGATGTGTAGGGCTTCGGCGAAAGAGAGATCTCCCAACCACTGGTGGCGTACAACCCATTGGAGAAGCCCTTCGTGCCGGGCGATGGTCTGGGAGAGGTCGCAGAGGTGTGGGAAATCGGGACAGGCAAGATACTGACTCATGGCAATTCCCCCTTAAACAGGGATAGGAAGGTGACCGAAGGAGCACTATACTATAGCACAATCGCCTTTCAGGAAAAGTCCGGGGTGCACCTTTCAGCGGGCAGGACCTGATGGCCGCGCGGGTTGGCAATCCCCCAACTATGTGTTGCTTACCTCTATGATTTACTGCGCAAGCTCCTGGCCAGACGGATCCGACCCCGTTCTCACCCCCTGGCCGGATACCACTTCTGGAACCAGGCGGTGAAGGCGAAGGCCGGGATCAGGAGCAGGTTGCGGGCGACGGTCCACAGCAGCGCCTGATCCGGCCGCGCGTGCCCCGCCAGCGCCAGGACCGCCATCAGCAGATAGACCCACCCCCACGCCGTGGTGATGATGGCGTTGGTGCGAAGGAAGACCGGCAGCTTCCAGAGGGCCGGCGGGTAGGACCATTTGGAGTACTCGGCAGTGAACGGCCGCTCTGCAGCCAGCGTCCCCAGCCAGATGCCCGCCAGCGCCAGATACCCCAGAACGTCGCCGTAGTCGGTGAAGAACCGACTCCCCAGCAGCGTCGCCAGCCCCGCCAGCGCGAAGTAAAGGGGCGTCCCCGTCTCCATCCAGGTGGGGCGGGCGAAGCGGCGGCGGTACCCCCAGATCAGTGCCCCCAATAGAAATGGCACCCCCAGGCTGACCCAGGGGCCTGCGCCGGGGATGTCCATCGTCGCCCAGTGGACGATCCAGGGGACAAAGGCCACCGTCAGCCAGGCCATGCCCGAAAGGCGGATGGGGCCGCGCTGGACCGTCTCCTCCTCGGACGGCGTGGGGGCTGGCGCGGGCGGCGCCTTCGGCCCCTCCGGCCCGGAGAAGAGGTCACCCAGCCGCAGGAGCAGGCCGAAGTCCCCCTCCACCCGGTACATCCCCTTCACGTAGGCGGCCTGCCCGCTCAACTCGTTGCGGGCAACCTTCAGCCAGACCTCCGACGGGGTGTGGACCGTCATCATGGGCCGGGGGACGGTGCCCTCGTGGGCCGTACATCGCCCCTCCCGGATGCGCAGGACGTAGTAGCCAGGCTCCTCCCCGGTGACGACGAACTGGATGTCGGCCTGCAGGTCTCCCGCCGCAGCCGGGTTGAAGACGGCAGGCATGCCCAGGATGGCCTCACGGCAGGTCCGGGGGTCTTCCCCTGGCTCTCCCGCGGGCAGGACGATAGGTGGGGAGAGGTTCTCCTCACGCCACTCCGCTTCGCTATGTGGCTCACTACGACCAGGACGCCACTCCGCTTCGCTGCGTGGCTGACTACGAGCGGGCGCGATCTGGCTGTCCCACCACCCGTTGGCCATCCGGGCGTAGACCTCCGGCTCCGCCAGCGGCGTGTCCAGGACCGCCTGGGTCTCCGGCAGGATGTGCCCATAGGTGACGAACTCCCATCCGGCCCGGCGGGCCGCATCGGTGTACCACCGGAGGCTTTCCCGCAGCACCTCATGGGCCAGCAGTTCTCCTCCCGCACAGAGAATCGTCGCCACCAGTTCGGTGTCGGGGTCGTCGGTGTAGCAACGGAAGGTCTCCACCAGTCCGGAGAAGTGGTGCCGCTCCGGGAAGCCGCAGTTGGAAATCAGGACGACCTTCCGGACCGACGGCCCGTCGGTGTAGCGGGGTGGGTGGGTGTAGTGAGCGCCCCGCTGGACGATGTGGGGGTCCGCCAGGGGCAGCAGCCGGTCCATAAAGTCCTTCATCAGCCCGCTCACGGTAAAGACGTAGAGGGGCGTGGCGTAAACCACGACGTCGGCCTGGCGGACTTTCGGGAGCAACGCCGCCATGTCGTCTTTGTGGACGCAGACGCCGGGGGTCTTCGTCCAGCAGGTGAAGCAACCCAGGCAGGGGTTAATTTTCAGGTCCTTCAGGTAGACGGTCTCCGTCTCCGCACCGGCCTCCCGTGCACTTTCCAGGAAGGGCTGGAGGATGCGGTCGGTGTTGCTGCGGCGGCCGCGCGGGCTTCCATTGATGGCGAGAATCTTCATTGGATACCTCCCACGAATTTCCTCCCGTCGTGATGGCACATCATCTGGACGGCCCAGCGGGCCGTGATGAGCGCAGTGGGCACCCCGCCGCCGGGCATCGTCCAGTGGCCCGCCATGTAGAAGTTCTTCAGGCCAGGCAGGGTGCGCGGGACCCGGACGCTGGCGTTCTGCGGGGTGAGCATCCAGCCCTCAAAGGACGCCCGCCAGTTGCCCGTGTAGCGCTCGTAGGTGACCGGCGTGGCGACGTCGGTCATCTCCACCTGTGCGGCCAGGCCGGGGAACCGGGCCTCCAGGGCCTCTACTACCCCCCCGGCGATCCGCTCCTTCTCGGCCCGGTACTCCTGGGGCCGCTCGCGGAGGCGCTTCCAGTAGTCGTAGTCGGTGTTGAAGACCACGGTCACCACGGTCTTCCCCGGCGGGGCCAGCGTCGGGTCAAAGTTGTAGGGGTGAACCAGCAGGCGCGCCTCCTCCCGCGGGCCCACGCGAATCGGGCGCTGCAGGGGGACGTCCAGGCCCGCAACCAGGTGGGGCAGGTCCTCAAAAGTCCGACGGACGCCCAGGGCGACGAAGACCAGGGGCGGGAAGAGAGGCATCTCGTAGAGACGGCGGATTTTGTCGGTCACGTACCGCCCCTCCAGCATCCCGAAGAGGGTGGCGTGGCCGTCGGCGGCGGAGATGACGGCGTCGGCGGAGTGTCGGGTTCCGTCCTCCAGTTCCACGCCCACTGCGCGGTCGTCCCGGACCAGGATGCGGCGCACGCGGGCACCGTAGGTGATCTCTCCGCCCAGGTCCCGGTACCGTTTTTCTATGGCACGAGCGAACTCCAGCGAGCCGCCGAGAGGGTAGCCAGCCTCCCGGTTGTGCAGCCAGGCCAGAGTGACCAGCAGAAAAAAGGCGGAGAATTCCGGGTACCAGGCCCGGATCAGGGCATCCCGCAGGACGGGGTTCTTCAGACGGGCGGCGAAGTCGGCGATGGAGAGGGATGACCACCGGCGCATCAGCCCCATATAAGGGGCCATCTGGCGCAGGGCCCGGAGGCCGTCGGCGGGCCCGTAGAGTTCGGGGGGTCTGCCCAGCGGCTGGCGGAACCGGGTCAACCGGCGCGCCGCGGCGACGAACTCTCGGATGGACGGCCCGTCCTCCGGGGCGCATTCCAGCCAGTGCTCCTCCAGCGTGTCCAGGTCGGTGGGGAAGCGCAGCGCCTGGCCGTCGGCCGTTTCGTAGCGGCTGTACTCGTCGGCGTAGACGAAGGTCCTCCCCTGGACGGCGCCCACCTCCTCCCAGAGGGCGTAGAACTCCGACGAGGGGGAGGAGCCCACCAGCCAGTGCAGGCAGCCGTTGACTGTGTACCCCCGGTGCTGCCAGGACGTGCACAGTCCGCCGGGCAGGGTGTGCATCTCAAAGATGTGGGCCCGGTAACCGTTCATCCGGGCGTAGCAGCCTGCGCAGAGGCCGGCGATGCCGGCGCCGATGATGATGACGGAGCGTTCGGGGTTGTGGTTCATGACTCCTCCTTCAGGTTTCGGATGTTGCGGATGGCCTCCTCGGCCCACTCCAGCGCGGCGCGGGTAAGCCGGACGCCGTAGTCCAGCGTGAGGGCCCAGAAGAAGACTTCGCGCGGGGAGCGGACCGCCTCGGCGTAGTGGGCGGCCTGCTGGGGAATCCGCGCGTACGCTTCCAGCCGTGCCCGCAGCCCCTCGGCGTATCTCTCCAGCAGGGCGACGGCCTCCTCGTCGGTCAACTGCCCGGCGAAGAAGACCTTGACCAGCAGGGGGACGCGCGGGTCCTCCGGGTCGGACGGGGCGCGCAGCCAGCGGCACAGTTCCTCCCGCCCCACGTCGGTGAGATGATAGACCTTGCGGTTGGGCCGGTCCTCCTGCGGGACGACCTCCACCGTCACCCAGCCGCGGCGGGTGAGTTCCTTCAGCGTCCGGTAAATCTGGGCCTGGTCGGCGGGCCAGAAGTGCCGCACGGACGTATCAAAGGCTTTCTTCAGGTCGTATCCGCTCATCGGGGCGTAGTTCAGGAAGCCGAGGATGGCGTGCTCCAGGGACATTGCACCTCCGGTTTGGATGACTTGTCTAATATATGACCAATCATATAATACCACAAACGCCGCAACCTGTCAAGCCTGGCGGTGACTGTTGCTTAGTGCCTATCCGAAAAACGTAACCGACGCATCCCTATGCGTCGGTATAAGCAGCATAGGGATGCCGCTTGTACGGTTTTTCGGATAGACTTTAACTGCAAATGAACATCGAGTATAATATTATTGGGGTAACTGGTTCCCGGGTTGGTTTGGCGACGGCAAAGGAGGGCTGGGGGGGCAGGAAAGACCTGGAAAGGCCTCGCTTCTCCAGGGTAGAAGGCTACGAAGTTACACCGCCACGACGTGACAGGCTATGAGGAGCGATATGGCGATCATTGAGCAAGAGTTCTTAGAGTTAACCCATGAACTGGATGTTGAGGAGTTCTGGAAAGAAAACGCACTTTGCAATGATTTCACGACCGACAAACCTCGTTGTGCCCTTTCCTTTTCGCCAGATGACCACTGGCTCTTCGAGTTCCTGAGCGTCCCCTCTACACTCCGCTATTACCAGGACAAGGCCTACCGTGACGAGTTGCACAGGCAGGCCAACGAGATCACCCTCAAGTACGTTGGGCGGGCTTTCTTCAGCGAAGACACCTGGGAGCACGAGCCACGACGTATCGAAAATCTCTTCGGATGCAAGTTCCGCTATACCGAAGGGGCTACCCCCTGGTTAACACCGGTCACGGACGATCCGGTCGAGTTTTCCAGAATCCTGGACGAGGCCGAGCGTACCGGGCTGCGCTCGTGGAGCCTGCCGGACGAATACCTGGAGGAATGGGAACGGCGTAAAGCAGAAGGCAAGCCATTGCCCTTGCTGGGGACAGGCAGCCGGGGCCCGGCGACCATTATGACCTCGGTGATCGAGCCGACCACGCTCTTGCTCTGGTGCTACGATTATCCCGACCTGGTCGCCCGCTTCCGTGACATCCTGGCCGAGAAAATGGTCGAGCACAACCTCATCTTGCGCGAGTTCAGTGGCAACCAGCAGCCCGGTTGGTGGATCACCGATGACAACTGTGCGCTGTTCAGTCCGGCGCTCTATCGCAAGTACTGTTTCCCGGTGCTCAAAAGGGTGCTCGAAGCCCTGGCCCCCGGTAACGCATGTCGCTACCAACACTCCGATAGCGCGATGGCCCACCTGCTGGATCAGCAGTATGAACTGGGCATCCGTGAGGTCAACTATGGTCCAGAGGTAGACGTGGCCCTCATCCGTGAGAAAATGCCCGACGCCTACATTTACGGGCACATGCCTCCCCTCCTGCTACGTAACGGCAGCCCGGAGGAGATTCGTCAGCGCGTGGTTGACGATTTCAGAAAGGCCGGCGCGACCGGTGGTTTGTGTATGACGACCGCCGGTTCACTCGCGGCCGGCACAGGCGTCGGACGTATGCGCTGGCTCATGTGGGTCGTGCAGAACGAGTGCCGCTACGTCAGGTGACCGTCACCTGAACAGCCTCTAGACATTGCCGAAAATGGTGGCCAGCAAAGGCAAACAGGCGCTATGCACAACCGCCAACACCTGGTCGTTGACCTCCAGGCGTGTCTCCCCACGCGGCACAATGATCTCCTCACCCCGTATCACCACTGCCAGCGTACAGTCTTGAGGCAGCGCCAGCTCGCGCAAAGCCTTGCCTGCCACCGGTGAGTTGGGATGCACCCTTTTTCTGACCAGTGATACCTGTCCACCGCGCAGCCTGAGCACTGTCGCTATGTCGCCCAGCAGCAATTCCTCCTCGATCATGCGTGCGATAAGTTCGGCCTGATCGAAGGCCAGGTCTACGCCCATCTCCTTCGTGAAGAGCCAGGCGTTGAGTGGGTTGTTCACGCGGGCGACGATAAAGGGAACGTTGAACTCGAAGCGAGCGAGTGTCGTAACCACCAGATTGGTCTCATCGTCTCCTGTGACCGCAGCAAGTGCGTCGGCCTGCACAATGCCGACCTGCTCCAGCACACCCGGTGAGCTGCCATCTCCGGCCACGATCGCGTCCGCCGGCAGCTCTTTTTTCAGGCGCTCCAGCACCTCCCGGCGATGCTCGATCACCCTGACCCGATAATTGCGGCTCAGGAGGATTCTCGCCAGGCGCGAGCCGGTCTTGCCACCCCCTACAATGACCACAAACATGTTCATCCCCCTGTGCTCAGGCCCAGCAGTGCCTCAGCCCGTTCCATCGCCGAGGCCAGCACTGCCAGATAGATGAGATCTCCTGCCTGGAACTCCGTGCCCAATGTCGGAAGCATAGCTCCTCCCTGCCTGGTAATGACGACCACGCCGATCTCGTTCGGCACCGTAATGTCCCGTACCTGCCTTCCCACCAGGTGGGGTGGCGCCTCGAGCGCCAGCAGTGAAACCTCCCCGTTACCAAATGTCATCACCGGGTCCAGTCCAGTGTGTGTAAGCAATTCACGGATGCGCTCCGCGCCCCAGGTCGTCGAGCAGATGGTTACCAGCCCCAGCCGACGGTAGATGTCCGCCCGCCGTGGATCGTATAGCCGGACCACCACACGCGGTACGTGGAAAATATGGCGGGCGATGCGGGCTGCAATGATGTTGGCATTGTCCGATGAGCTGGTCGCGGCGAAGGCGTCGGCTTGCTCGATACCAGCTTTGATCAGCACTTCGCGGTCGAAGCCCACTCCCAGCACTGTCCGTCCTTTGAAGCCAGGCCCCAGGCGTTCCAGTGCTGCAGGATTGTAGTCAATCACAACCACATCATGTCCTTCATCGGCCAGGATACGAGCTAGCTGTTCGCCTACCCTGCCGCAGCCCATAACAACGATTTTCATAGTCTGGCCTCCTGACGCTTCATCGCTGACAATATCTTTTTGAAGCCCCGGTCCAGGCCGTACAGGAGGGGAGCATACAGAATCAGCCAGCTCCACCAGGACCATGGTATGGGTTGATGTTCGAAGATCGCCGCCAGAGGGGGAAAGTAGATCAGCAGCAGTATGAGCACAATCTCGACCGCGATCCCAATCCCCAGGGTGCGATTTCTGATCCAGCTACCGGCATAATCGGAGGTCATACGCCGACAGGCAAGTACACTCCCCACCTGAGCAGTCACCAGACCAGCGTGAAATACTGTGGTAGCGAGAATGTACACCATACCCTCCCTTGTTGTCAAACGTCCGGAAAAGGGGAGCAGGTCTATGGAAAGAAAGTCCCGCAGGCTGGTGTATCCTGCAGTGTAAAACACCCCCAGGAAACCGACATAACAGAGTGCCGTCTCGAGAGCGCCCAGCCCCAGCACACGCATCACCAGTCCCCTGTCAAGCAAAGCCGATCTGCGACGACGCGGTGGGCGTCTCATCACATCCGGTTCTGGAGGCTCGGTACTTAACGCCAGGGCCGGCAGCAGATCGGTGCCCAGGTCCACTGCCAGAATCTGAGGGACGGTCAACGCCAGCGGGATGCCTGACAACACCCGCAGGATGAAGGGCATTATCTCTGTGACATTGCTGATCAGGATGTAGGTAATAAACTTGCTAATGTTTTCGTAGGCAGCGCGTCCCTCTGCTATGGCTTCCACAACAGCAGCGAAGTCGTCGTTGGTGAGAATAATATCAGCGGCCTCTCGGGCTGCGTAGGTACCACTTGTGCCCATGGCAATACCCGCATCGGATTTGCGCAGGGCAGGAGCATCGTTCACCCCATCGCCAATGACGGCCACCACCTCACCGAGTGCCTGGAAAGCGGAGACGAGGCGCATTTTGTGCTCAGGAGCCATACGGGCAAAGATAACAGGCGATGTGACATCCATCCCTTTGAGTATGGCCTGCAATTCGGCATCGCTCATAGACTCCACGTCGGTACCGTTGACGATGCGCGGACGTGTGCCAGCAGGGAGTATGCCCACCCGCCTGGCAAGCGATTCAGCCGTCAGACCATAGTCGCCAGTGACCATTACCAGGCGGATGCCAGCATCGTGGCATTTTTGCACAGCTCTGGTCACCTCCGGACGTGGTGGATCGGTCATAGCCACCAGCCCAAGAAAGATCAGGTCCCTCTCCACCTGCTCCGGCGCGTAAGCATCCGCACGGGGTACAGCGATGTCCCCCAACGTGCGGCGGGCCAGCGCCAGCACGCGCAGTGCATTCCTGGCGTATTCATCGTTGACAGTCAGTATCCTGGCACGCGTTACTTCGTCAAGCGGGTGGACTACGCCGTTGATGAGAATGTAAGCGCAGCGCTGCAGTACTTCGCGTGGTGCACCTTTGACGAACGCAATTGAAGTGTTGGAGCTGGTGCCGGAGGAACCATCGCGGTGAATCGTTGTCATAAGCTTGCGCCGCGCGTCGAAGGGGAGTTCGTGCACACGCGGATACGCCCGCTCCAACACTTCCGTGTCCAGGCACCCCTTAAGCGCCAGCACACGCAGCGCTGCCTCGGTCTGATCGCCCAGGTAACCCCACCTGGGCCGTTCGGGCGAGGGTGGTATCAAACGCGAGTTATTACAGCGCTCGGCAGCGATCAGCAGTGCGGCGAGATCACCTTCGACCGGAAGAGTACAGGCTGGGGAGAATGTGCCGGCAGGGTCATAGCCAGCGCCGGATACCTCAAACTCCTGTCCTCCTGTCCAGACCTTGCAGACGGTCATCTGGTTCTGGGTCAACGTGCCGCTTTTGTCAATGCACAGCACCGAGGTCTTGCCCAACGTGTCCACCACTGCCGGCTTTTTGACCAGTACCCCCAGTCGCGCCAGCCGTTGCACGGCCATTGCCAGTGAGAGGGTCACCGTAGGCAGAAGCCCCTCCGGCGTGACGGCGACCATAATGCCAATAGCGAAGAGGAACGCGCTGGCTGCCGGCATGCCTATGTCACTTAAACTTACCACAAAAATGATCAATCCTCCAGCAATGGCTGCTGCGGAGATGATGCGCGCAAGATGGTAAATCTCCTGGTAGAGCGAGCTGGGCGGTTCTCTTACAGCCTGGCTAAGCCGGGCGATCCGTCCCAGTTGGGTGGACATGCCGGTAGCGAAGACGACAGCCCGACCATACCCCGAGACGACCGAGGTGCCCGCGAACACGAGGTTAGGGCGTTCCAGCTCGGTGATCCCTTCGCTGAGTGAGGCTTCCGCCGTTTTGCGCATCGGGACGGCGTCGCCGGTCAGCACTGCGTGGTTGATACGCAGGCCATGCTCCTCCACGACACGGGCATCGGCTGGGACGTGCTCTCCTTCGTTCAATACCAACACATCACCGGGAACGATCTCATCAGCAGGGACCTGCATCTCCTGTGACGTGCCATCGCTCCCAATACGGACTACACGCGCATACACGGGCAACACCCTTCTAAGCGTTGCCACAGCCATTTCGGCGCGATATTCCTGCCATAAGGAGAAGACAGCATTGATGAGCACGATACACCAGATAACCACTCCCCAGGCTGGCCGGGCGGCCAGGAACGCAAGCCCCCCGGCCACCAGCAAGAGCAGGCCCATGGGATGCCCCACGTAGTTGACAAATTTGCGCCACAGGGTGGTGGTACTCGTGGGTTCGCTCAGGATGTTCGGCCCGTAGAGCGCCAGACGCCTGCATGCCTCAGCAGAGGTCAGGCCGTCGCGGGAGGTATCCAGCACCTGATAGACCTCCGCGACACGCAGAGTGTAAACGGGAGCGGATGTCATGGTCACAACTCCTGAATGTTGTGACTGATACCATTCAATCCGATGGAACCGCCCTCTTCGAGCGCTTCGCACCAGTCAGTCATGTCATAGGCTGTCCGAAAAAGACGCAGGACAGCCTTGCCAGGCGGGCTGGAAAGCCCGCTCCACATTTTTATTACAGGCACTGAGGGACCCTCCAGCATGTCCGGATGATCTGGTAACGCCATCCACATAAGCCAGTACTCCGACAGGAGTTCAGGCGCGCAAATCCTGAAGCTGAAGAAATAGGGCGAGTCGTGGACTCGCCCTATTTCTTGCACCATAATTATCTGACAAACCCCGGGTGATGTCAACTCATACCTGCTACCTGGAGGGGAGTCGGGTTGGCAGCCTGGAGGGCAGCGACCTTACCGTGTATCCGGGGCAGCATTTCAGCGAAATAGAGATGCGCCATCCTGCGCTTTTCCTCCGTGTACCTGGCGTCCAGTAACATCAGCCAGCTGTTGACAACGTAAGCAGCCAGGTCCACCAGGTCCACAGCGTAGTAGTCAATCACTGCTCGCTCCTGCTCCCTCAGATGATCAATGCAACGGTTCAGCAGCGCTGTGGCCTGTTCTATTTCTTTCTTGAGGGCCGTTTCGCTCCCGTAATCCCGGGCTGCCCAGTCACTGAACAGGTCATCCAGCGCGTGCCCCAGCAAACCGCCTGTGGCCGCCACCACCTGGAGCTGACTGGTACCTTCATAGATGTTGGTGACACGCACGTCCCGGAAGTGGCGTTCCACATTGAACTCGCGCATGTAACCGACGCCGCCGTGCACCTGTAGCGCCTGGTTACACACGCGATTGGCCATCTCCGTCGCGTAGTATTTGACCAGCGGGGTCAACACGTCGGTAAGCCGGGTGATGGACTTGAGTCGCTGGCGCCCGGCCGCGTCAAGCTCATCACGGTGTTCGTAAATCTTTCGCAGGTCCACCCAGCGGGCTGTTTCGCAAACGAGCGCGCGCGCTGCCTCGATCTCAATACGCATGGAAAGCAGCATACGATATACAGCCGGCAGTACATTGATCGGCTGGCCGAACTGGACACGCTGCTGGGCGTACCGTTGAGCCTCACGGTAAGCTGCCTCCGCGATACCAACTGCCTGGGCCGCGACAGCCAGCCGTGCCCCGTTCATCAGGCTCATTGCGTAGCGGATGAGGCCAAAGCGCCGTTTACCGATCAGACGGGCCGGCGAGTTGGTAAATTGCAGCTCGCATGTGGGGGAAGCATGAAGGCCCAGTTTGTTTTCGATGCGGCGCACGCGCACACTCTCATCCGCCTCGACCAGAAAGAGAGACAGTCCCCGTGCATCATCGCTCCCCTCTTCTGAACGGGCCAGCACCAGCATCACATCAGCGCAGCCATTGGTGATGAAACGCTTGACACCGTTGAGACGCCACAGGCCGGTTTCCGCCTCATAGGTAGCACGCGTCCGCACTGCACCAAGGTCAGAGCCGGCATCCGGTTCCGTGAGCACCATTGCGCCGGTCACCTCACCCCGGGCAAACCTGGGCAGCACACGGGCCTTGATCTCCTCATCCCCAAACTCGTTGATGGCCGCCGAGATTTCCTGGAGGCCGAAGATGGTCATCAGGCCGGCATCAGCGCGGGAGATAATCTCGACCATCATCTGGAATATACTCTCCGGCAGGTTCAAGCCGCCGTATTTCCATGGCAGCATCGCGCCCATCAGCTCAGCCTGGCGCAGCAGTCTAAGTGCCTCCAGGGTAGCATCGGCGTAGATGACCCGTCCGTCGCAAAAGGTGGCCCCTTGTAAATCTGCCTCCGCCGCTCTGGGAGCGATGTGGGTGGCGCAGATCTCGCCCAGCAGCTCAAGAATCAGCCGGTAGTTATCTCTGGCATCAGCGTAGTGGCGCGGGGCAGTGGGATAATGCGCATGTGCCGTGTAGCCTCCCTCAAGGGCGTCAACAATCTCGCCCAGATCGAGCTGCTCGAAACGGAACTGGAGATCCGGGTTATCGGTGAAGAAGTTTTCCGGCATATGGCCTCCCTTACCTGGAAAGTTCTTTATAGGCGCGGATCATCATAGGAATGACTTCCTTGAGGTCTCCTACGATCCTGTAGTGAGCGATACGAAAGATGGGAGCATCCGGATCGGTGTTGATGGCGATGATCTTGGCTGACTGGTCCATACCGGCACGGTGTTGCACGGCACCGGAGATGCCACAGGCGATGTACAGCTTCGGACGCACGGTGACGCCTGTCTGCCCTACCTGGTGCTCCTGGGAAATGAAACCGGCATCCACAGCGGCACGGGAGGCCCCTACCTCCCCACCAAGCACCCGTGCCAGCTCGTAGATAAGCTGGAAATTCTCTTTGCAGCCCACCCCTGCTCCACCAGCCACGACAATGGAGGCATTTCTGAGATTGCAGGCTGGCGGGCGCATTTCCCGTTCCACCACCTGTAATGCCAGGTCTGCTTCGTCGAAATGCGGCTCCACCCACACGATCTCACCCGTCCGGTCGTTGTCCGGCTCATCCAGCCGCATCACTCCCTCGCGCACCGTTGCCATCTGAGGGCGTGTCTCCGGGTTGACAATGGTGGCGATGACGTTGCCCCCGAAGGCAGGCCTGATCTGGTACAGCAGGTCGGTATAGCGTTTGCCCTTGTTCTCAAAGTCGCCAATCTGCAGCCCGGTGCAGTCGGCGGTCAGACCTGCCCGTGCTGCGCTGGCGATGCGCGGCGCCAGATCCCGGCCGATCGGCGTGGCCCCCAGAAGAAAAATGTATGGCTGGCGCTCGCGCAGCAGGTCCAGGGCCACCCTGGCATAGGGGAGAGTCCGGTAAACCGCCAGCTCAGGGTGATCGGCCAGCAATACAACATCAGCTCCGTAGTGGATGGTAAGCTCGGCCAGATCGGCGACCTGATGGCCGAACAGCAGGGCGCATACCCGGCCGTTCAGGCGATCGGCCAGCTCCCGCGCCTTAGAGAGCAACTCCAGGCTGACAGGTGCAATGCAGCCCTCCTCCTGCTCGACGAATACCCACACTTCTTTGCGATGTTCCATATGCTGTGTATCCCCCCTTACAAGATATAGTCCTGCACCAGCTCACGGATCAGCGAGGAGATTCCTTCGGAAGTGGCGGGTACCTCCTTGCTCTCCCTGGCCTCGAGCACGACGTAATCAATTTTAAGCACCCGGGTCGGTGAACCGGCCAGACCGACCCTGTCCTCAGCCGCACCGATGTCCGCCGCGTTCCACACCGGTATGCGCAGGCCACGCTCGCCCAGATAACGGTCCAGTTCTTCCTCGGTCCCGAACTCAGGCCACTTTTTCAACAACTCGGGGTACTCCAGAGGGGTGGCTGCCAGTTTATAGAAGATCATTTTGCGGGCGGAGGGGGGACGTGGTTGGTTAGCTGACCCGACGACGGTCAGCAGGCAGGGAAGGGTGCATTTTACCGTCTCCCGGCCGTTGGGCAAAGCACGTCTTACAGTGATCTCGTGATCGTGGAGGGAAAGGATTGCTTCCGCATAGGTGACCTGCGGAATTCCCAGTTTCTCGGCGACCTGGGGTCCTACCTGGGCGGTATCGCCATCTATCGCCTGCCGCCCGCAGAAGACCAGGTCGTGACCTCCCAACCGCTCGATAGCACACTTGAGCGCGTAAGAGGTGGCTAACGTATCCGCGCCAGCAAATCTGCGGTCGGTCAGCAAGATGCATCGGTCAGCACCGCGGTAGAGGGCATCGCGTAACACATCCGCAGCCCTTGGGGGGCCCATTGTCAAGACGGTGACTTCTCCTCCGTGTTGTTCTTTCACCTGAAGCGCCATTTCCAGTGCGTTCAGATCATCAGGGTTGAAGATCGCGGGTAGAGCTGCCCGATTAACGGTGCCGTCCTCTTTCATAGCCTGGCCACTGATATTGGCGGTATCGGGCACCTGCTTAACCAATACTACACAACGATATCCCATTACACCTCCTGACAATCTCACAAGGTACGGGTGTACCAGTACTATAGTATAAAACCCAGGCAACGACAAGAAGTTACGGGCTTTCTGGTATGAGTGCATCCAGGCTGAACATGCGGGTAACATTTTACAGGACAGCGGTGTTTCGTCAATTCAGGCAGCCCAGATAATTTTCCGATAACACCCCTGAGGGGATTTCGAAGCAAATCCCAATCCAGGAAGGGAGTCGAGGCTTTAGCCGGTGCAAACGCGGCTCAAACCGGCTGAAGCCTCGACTCCGGAAGGGAAAGGCGGTACCGGCGTAGTCCAAATCGCTTCCGCTTCGAACACCTCCCGAGGGATTTCGAAGCAAATCCCAATCTGGGGAGAGAGTCGGGTAGGTAAGGGTACCTACCCCTACCTTAGCCGGCACAAACGCGGCACAAACCGGCTGAAGTAGGGGTAGGTACATCTACCTACCCGACTCCGGGTGAGAAAAGCGGCGTCGGCGTAGTCCAAATCGCTTCCGCTTCGAACACCTCCCGAGCCGTTTCATTTGCATGCTGTATCGCGTGTGCTATAATTCAAGATAAGGAAGGTCTGAGCACGAGGACGCCCGGCGCACTCTGAAGGAAGAGCATTCAAATGAAGTTCGAGCCATGGGTACCCTGGAGAGGACTGGGCTTTCTGCCATCCAGTGGATGGGAGTACATGCTCCTCTCCGTTTACGTACTGGCTGCTCTGGTATTCCTCTGGCGTTGCAGAAAGGATTTCACCAGGCTGGCGTGGCGTCGTTTTCTGCTGTTTGTAGCACTTCTACTCAGCCCACTGCTTCTCAATCACCTGCTGGTTATCTCTTTCCCGGGCCTTGACCTGCCGCCATTTCCCGGGGTCCCCCTCCTGCCGCCAACACCCCAGGCACCCTTGTTAGGCAGTTTGCCGCTGTTCGTGTGCGGAGCATGGTTGGGAGGGGGACCGGCTTTACTGGTCGGTGCACTCGGCGGGGTCATGCGGGTAGGGATGGCCGGCGGTGGTATATTGGATCCATTCTACTTTGCTTTCTTCGGGGCCGTACTTGGCTCATTCCTGCGCCAGGACTATCGAGGACGGCTGCCCTCGATGGTACGGCAACCCCTCATCGCCGGCCCTGTAGTCGTGCTGCTGACCTCTTTGTTGCGCCTGCTCTCACTGCTCGCTCAGACTTTCAACGCAGGCGTGGCAGCCCTGGATTACGCAGTCACGCTGGCGAGGGCCTATCTGGGCGCTGCGCTTCTGGAGAGCTTCGTCGCCTCTTTAGTTATCCAGGTCGTCTACCTGGCCCTGCCGCGCCTCCGCCCTGTGCACGCGGTGTATCGTTACCCACCTTACGCGCGCACACTGAACCGCCGCCTGCTCTCCCTGTTTGTGCCTCTTATCCTGATAATGACGCTCGTCCTTATCTACGCGATGACCAAAACAACGCTGGATACGGCAATAGTAGACGCCGTGGACGAGATGTCGAGAGATGCCCACAGTGCTGCGGAAAACATCCCCTATTTCATTCACACCGGCCAGGGGTTATTGGAAGAGTTCGCCGGAGACAGGGCTTTGCTGCAGAGCGATCCCGCGTTGTTGATGGCCGTACTGCAAAGCGAACTGCGTACCGTCGTTTTCTTCGACCAGCTGATGTTGTTTGATGTGCAGGGGCAACTGGTAGCCATGTATCCTCCCGCGCCGACCGGTGATCCCGAGTTGACCGATGAGGAGCAGTGGCGTCTGCAACGTGTGCTTGAGGACAGGGCCACCCAGATAAGCAACGTGCACCACTCCAGGCGTCAGGAGGTGATCCTGACTTTTATGGCACCCGTCGAGGATAAAGAGACACACGAGCTTCACGGAGCCCTGGTGGGACGCACCAGAATTGAGTACAACCCGGTGCTTAACCGGGCCCTGGCCAGTCTCCAATGGACCCGGGCGCGCGGCAAGGGCTTCTTTGTGGATGTGGAAGGGCGGATTGTCGCCCATACCAACCCCAACATGCTGCTCGTTAACTGGGGCATTGAGGAAAACCGCCCCTGCATGAAGATTGAATTGCCCGGCTGTGCCTACGAGAGCCGCAACCGTAAGGACAACACACGCGAACTGGTCTACTACCTGCCCGTCGAAGGCTATCCCTGGGCCGTGGTGATCCAGTTACCCTATGAAGTCGTGCTGGAACATGCCACCCAGGTCGCCACGCCCCTGTTGGGCCTTCAGCTCCTGCTGGGTGGGGTGCTTGTTGTGGTGATCCCCTTTGTGACCAACCTGGTGACACGCCCGCTTACCCAACTGGCCGCAGCAGCCGACCGTATCGCTGAGGGTGATCTGGATCAGGCAGTCCATGTGCCCGGCGAGGACGAGGTGGCGCGCGTGGGGGATGCCTTTGAGGGTATGCGCCTGCGCCTGAAAGACCGCCTGGAAGACCTCTCGCTGCTGCTTCAGGTGAGTCAGGCAGTATCCGCAACACTGGAGCTGCCCAAGGGCATGCCCTACATCCTTGAAGGCGCGCTCAAAGCCACGCGCGCACAGGTGGCACACATTGTACTGCTTTCGGCCAGCGGCGATCCTCAGATGGTGATGGCACGGGGCGAGCCGCGCGAAGGACTGGGCACGCTTGACCGGCTGCTTGCCACAGCAGCCAGAAACATGGACTCCCCGCTCATTATCGAAAACCTGGCCCGTGCCAGAAGCCTGATCCCCGCTGAGTTGGCGGCGGGGCCGATTAAAGCCGTCATTGCGTTGCCAGTACGCACCAAGGATCAGGTGCCAGCAGTAATGTGGGTGGGATATGACTCTCCCCGCCAGTTCGAGGCCTCGGAGATTGACCTGCTCTCCACGCTTGCCAGCCAGACCGCCGTGCTGGTGGAGAACGCACGCCTGTTCCAGTCAGCAGAGGGCGGCCGACGCCGCCTGGCTGCCATCCTGACCAGCACCAGCGATGCCGTACTGGTCACCGACCGGGATGACCGCCTCCTGCTGATCAACCCGGCTGCCGAAAGAGTACTGGGGGTCACGGCAGACTCCGTTGTGGGTCAAAAAGTGAGCGAAGTAGGACTGGAGCCGAAGCTGGTCCGCCTGCTTGCGGAGCCTCTCGCTCCAGACCAGGCGCGCAACGAAGAAGTGCCCCTCCCGGACGGTCGTACCTTCTACGCCAGCGTTTCCGTCATCTTGAGCGCCGATGGCGAACGAATGGGGCGTGTGGTCGTGATGCGCGACATCACCCATTTCAAAGAACTCGACGAGCTGAAGTCGGAATTCGTGGCCACCGTGTCACATGATCTGCGGGCACCACTGACCTTTATGCGAGGCTACACAACCATGCTGCCTATGGTCGGTGAGCTTAACGAGAAGCAGCGGGAGTACGTCGAAAAAATCCTCCATGGCGTCGGGCAGATGAGCAACCTGATAGACGACCTGCTCGATCTGGGGCGCATCGAGGCCGGCGTGGGACTGGAACAAAAGCCCTGTCACCTTGGAGTGATCCTCGTCGAAGCTGTAGACGGGATGCGGGCGCGGGCAGCCGCCAAAGGGCTTACCCTGCGCCTGGAACCGGCTGAGGATATGGCTGTCGTTATGGGAGATGCCGCGCTCCTGCGTCAGTCCATCACCAACCTGGTGGACAATGCCATTAAATATACCCCCAGCGGGGGCACCGTCACCGTTGGCCTGTCGGTGCGCGACAATCAGGCTATCATTCGTGTCTCCGACACCGGCATCGGCATTGCCCCGGCGGATCAGGTGCGCCTCTTTGAGAAGTTCTACCGTGTCAAGCGGCGTGACACTGTCAACATCCAGGGCACTGGCCTGGGACTGGCGATTGTCAAGTCCATCGTTGAACGACACGGCGGCAAGGTGTGGGTGGATAGCGAGCTGGATCGTGGCAGCACTTTCTACATCAGCCTCCCTGTCAGTGACATCACCGCCGAAGAGGAGGATGCGACTTAGAACCTATCCGAAAAACGTAACCGACGCTCCCCATGCGTCGGTATAACATAGTGATGTCGCTTGTACGGCTTTTCTGATAGGCTCTTAGGCGCAGTCGCTACCCGCAGGAAATGATACAGGAGTGTTCGAAGGTCCTGAAGGGTAACTTATGGCAGAGCTTACCCGTAAGGAGCTGATATTGGCGCTGGTCGGCGCCGGTGCACACCCCCGGCTGCGTGGGCTTGATCTGAGCGGCCTGGACATAAGCGGTCTGGACCTGAGCGGAGCAGACCTGCGGGAATCGAATCTGAGCGGGGCCAACCTGAGCCGGGCTGACCTCTCCGGCACCGACCTGCGGGGCGTCAACCTGAGCGAGGCCGATCTGAGCCGCGCTAACCTCAGCCGTGCTGACCTCAGTGAAGCCAACCTGAGCAGGGCCGACCTGAACCGGGCCACCCTTCAGGAAGCTGTGCTGCGCCGGGCCATACTGAACGGGGCCAACCTGAGCCGTGCTGACCTCCTCGATGCCGACCTGTGGAGGGCCAACCTCACCGACGCAGTCTTGAGCGGCGCGGCCTTATGGAGAGCCAACCTGACCGATGCAGAGATCAGCAACGCTGACCTCAGCGGAGCAAATCTGATCGGAGCCGACCTGAGCCGGGCCGACCTGAGCCTGGCCAACCTGCTTGGTGCCAACCTGGGCGGCCTGAGCCGGGCCGACCTGAGCGGCGCAGCCCTCAGCGGCGCCAACCTGCTTGGAGCTAACTTGCTTGGCGCCAACCTGCGCGAGGCCAATCTCAACGAAGCCAACCTGAGCCGGGCGATCCTTCAGGGTGCGGACCTGCGCCGCGCTAACCTGCGCGAAGCCATCCTTAACGAAGCGATCCTCCAGGGCGCCGACCTGCGAAAGGCGGACCTCAGTGGCGCCAGAATGGAAGGCGTAGACCTGATCGAGGCTGACCTGGGGGAAGCGATACTCACCGGTGCCAACCTGCGTGGGGGGCATATGCGTGGTGCGGACCTGTGGATGGCGATCCTCGACCAGACCGACCTACGGGGCGCTGAACTTTCCGGCAGACAACTGGGGCGTGCCAGGTCGCTTAAAGGCGCAATCCTGCCCGATGGCACCACGCCGCCAGACTGAATTTCAGGCTTCGGAAGCCCGAAGCCCAAGTTATGAAAGGAGTTTAACAAATGTCAGCACTCTTCGAGGGCCGCCAGAGCATTATGGACACGGTCATCAGATTCTTCCGCGAGGATGACTGGAACTTCCGCCAGCTCGAAGGAAAATCCATTCTTCAACTTGGATTCGCTGGCGAGAACGGAAGCTGGATGTGTTACGCTCAGACCCAGGAAGACAAGCAGCGCTTCATATTCTACTCTATCCTGGACTCCAAGGTCCCCCCCAACAAGAGAGCAGCCGCTGCCGAGTACCTGACCCGGGCAAACTACGGCCTGGTGATCGGGAACTTCGAAATGGATTTCTCGGATGGAGAAATTCGCTACAAGACAAGCATAGATGTCGAGGGCGGACAACTGACGACCAGCATGGTGAAAACTCTTGTCTACACCAACGTGTTGATGATGGACAGATACCTGCCCGGAATAATGAGCGTTGTTTATGGAGGCGTCTCCCCGGCTGAGGCCATCGCGCAGGTGGAAGGCTAGCACCAATACTATCATAACCTTGGAATCGAGCCTTCAGGCGGAAAATCCGACTGAAGCCTCTACGCCGGCACTAATAGCCTGTCCGAAAAACCGTACAGGCGGCATCCCTACCTTATACCGACGCATAGGGGTCGGTTACGATTTCCGGACAGGCACTAAAGTAAAGCACCTGATGAGCGGGACAGGATTCGTCTACACCTCATGACCGATGGGGAAATGAACACAGCCGCACATCGCGTTTATATGGATTACTCAGCTACCACCCCCGTGGATGCGCGGGTCGTGGAGGCGATGGCTCCATACTGGAGCCAGGTCTTCGGAAACAGCGAGTCCGCCCATACCTTTGGACAGGAGGCAGCAGCCGCTCTGGAACAGGCCCGCCAGACTGTGGCTGACATACTCGGTTGCCAGGCAACCGAGATCGTGTTCACCGCTTCTGGCACTGAGGCCGACAACCTGGCCCTGCGCGGTGCGGCATGGGCAGCTCGCCGCAGCGGACGCGGTGGTCATATCATCACCACCCCTATCGAGCACCCGGCTGTCGGGCATACGGTGGACCAGCTACAGAAATTGTTCGGTTTTGAGGTCACGCAGTTGCAGGTGGATGGGTACGGGCGTGTCAATCCGGATGATGTGGCAGCCGCAATCCGACCGGATACCGTCCTGGTCAGCATAATGACGGCCAGCAATGAGATCGGCACGGTGCAGCCCGTGGCTGAGATCGGACGCGTATGTCGGGAGCGGGGTGTGCTCTTCCACACCGATGCGGTCCAGGCAGCCGGCAGGTTGCCCCTGCGCCCGCACGAGATGGGAGTGGACCTGCTGGCCCTGTCTGCACACAAGTTCTATGGCCCCAAAGGGGTGGGCCTGCTCTACGTGCGACGTGCAACTCCCCTCGTACCGCCTGTCACTGGCGGGCGGCACGAAGGGGGGCGCAGACCGGGCACAGTCAACGTCGCCGGGGCGGTGGGGCTGGCGACAGCATTGCGTCTGGCGGAGGAAGCACGGCCCTCGGAGTGCGCGCGCCTGAGGCGCCTGCGCGACCGGCTGATCGAGGGAGTCCTGGCTTCCATCCCCGACAGCCGGCTGACCGGCCATCCCACCGAAAGGCTGTGCCATCACGCCAGCTTTACCTTCCTCAATGTGGAGGGGGAGGCAGTGGTGATCGGCCTGGACCTGGCGGGCATCGCTGCCAGCGCCGGTGCCGCCTGTGCCGAGGGAGAGCCAGAACCTGCTCATACCCTGCTGGCCATGGGCTTCTCGCCAGAATGGAGCATCGGCAGCCTGCGCCTGACATTGGGCCGCTACAACAGCGAGGAAGATGTGGAACGCGTACTGGAGGTGTTACCCGGGGTAATCAGACGTCTGCGGAGGTGAATGCTATCGGAGCACAGCCTGGGAGTGAGAAGAAGCGGGTGTTTGTAGCCCTGAGTGGCGGTGTGGACAGCGCCGTCGCTGCTGCTCTCCTGGTCGAACAGGGATACGATGTGGTCGCTGTGATGCTGAGGCTGTGGGCCGATACGGACGCGGAAGGCGTGCAGCGGCCGAACCGTTGCTGCCTGCCTGAAGCCGTAGAGCGCGCCCGCCGCGTAGCCGATCTGCTGAATATCCCGTTTTACCTGCTCAACGCTGAACTCCCCTTCGAGGCTGGGGTGGTACGCTATTTCATCTCCGAATACGCCGCCGGCCGTACACCCAACCCATGCGTGCATTGCAACCGCCTCATCCGTTTCGATTTCCTCCTGAAGCGGGCCATGGCGATGGGGGCGGAGTTCATCGCCACAGGCCATTATGCACGTGTGCGCAAAGTTGATGGCCTTTATCAACTTCTGCGCGGGCGGGACCGCCGTAAAGATCAGAGCTATTTCCTTCACATTCTGACCCAGGAACAACTGGCACATGTCATGTTCCCGGTAGGCGAGCTTACCAAGGAGGAGGTGCGTAAAATCGCCCGGCAGCGGGGATTGCCTGTGGCAGAGCAGCCGGAGAGTCAGGACCTCTGCTTTATGGTCACCGCTGACTACCGGGAGTTTCTGGTGCGCCATGCCCCCCACCTGTTCCGTCCAGGCCCTATCCGCGACACTTCCGGACGCGTGCTTGGTCAACACCGTGGATTGCCCGCCTATACTATCGGACAGCGTAAAGGGCTGGGGGTCGCTTACCCGAAGCCACTGTACGTGCTGGCACTCGATGCGGCGGAGAACACGCTTATCGTGGGTACCGCCGAAGAATTGGGACGGGACGAGTGCCTGGTCGAGGATGTCCACTACATAGCGGGCACGTCTCCCCCATCACCCTTTCGCGCTGGGGTCGAGATTCGCTACCATGGACGGACAGTAGAGGCCACCGTGACCCCGCTGGACGGGGATAGAGCCTGGGTGCACTTTGATTCCCCCCAAAGGGACATCACGCCTGGACAGTTCCTGGTTATGTATGACGGGGAAGTGGTGCTGGGGGGTGGGGTTATTTGCAATACCCTGCAACCTGTGCTATAATTTCCTCAGTTTCATCCTGCCTGTATGAACACATGCAGGCATCCAGGCCACAGGCTGGTCAGCCGCTTAGAACCTATCCGAAAAACCGTACAAGCGGCATCCCTATGCCGCATACCGACGCATAGGGATGCGTCGGTTACATTTTTCGGATAGGCTCTTAGCAACTTTTCCACCCCCTGGTCCCAACACGAGAGGGTTTCTATGGACGAAGCAGCCTCTAAACCAGCGGAGAGCGTAGCCAAAACACCGGTCAGGGAGCATTCGGTTGCAGAGATGCGCGCTCGCCGCGTACTCATCATCGGATTTACTGCAGCCGGTCTGGTACTTTCAGTCCTCATCATACTGCTCGTGATCCTCTCCATAGAGGCCTACCGTGCGGCGATAACAGGTGCTGCTCCCAGCCCTGGCGAGGTCGTGGTGAGTCTGCTTCGTGATGCTGCCATCATCTTCGTTGCTTTCGAGACTATGGTGATCGGCATACTGCTGATCATACTGATGATTCAGATGCAGGCACTGATAGTGCTGCTGCGGGATGAGGTCAAACCGATGTTAGAGGCAGTCAACGAGACGGTGGCGACGGTGCGCGGTACCACCCAGTTCGTCAGCCATAATGTTGTCTCACCTGTAATCAAGTGGTCAGGTTATCTGGCCGGACTGCGGCGCATTATACGTGGAATAGGCGAACTGATAGAGTAACACATAAAGCGGAGGTGAAATATGAGTAACAACAGCGGTGGCGAAATCGGGGCATTCTTTGCCGGTTTTCTGGTAGGCGGATTGGTGGGTGCAGCGGCCGCGCTCCTCCTGGCTCCTCAATCCGGTACAGAGACACGCGAACAGATCAGGCAGAAAGGACTCGAGCTGCAACAGAAAGCAGAGGAGTCGCTGGCCGAGGCGAAAGCTAAGGCTGAGGCCGTCGCGGCTGATATAAAGCGTCGCGCCGAAGAGCTTCAAATGCAGAGCAAGATCGTGCTCGAGGAGGGGCAGAAGCAACTGGCTAAGGCGGCCGAAGAGACGAAAAAAGCAGCGGCCGCCGTGATGGGGCACAAAGAGGAAGCCGCCGGGCAGACAACTGCCGAAGCCTGAAAGCAAATGGCAGTCACCTGACCGGTGACTGCCATAACAGCATAATATGAGCTCGTCCAGGCGCCGGGACGTCGCCAGAGGCCACGGTTCAGACTTTTGAGCTACCCCGCCTCACGGATTTTTAGTACCATGCCCAGCGCACCAGCCCCAGGCGATACGGGTCACCGATGTCCTCATGGTAAGGCATCACCCGTAAATTGTAGCCGTACCTGCCGCTGGTATGACATATAAGTTTGCCTGTAAACAGGTAATCCCCCTTCTCTGACTCACCTGTGCACTCCATCATCGTGATCATAGCAGTGTCAATTTCTCCCCTGGAGTCGAGTGTGCCGTGATATAGCTCCACCCTTACGTCCTCCGGCGATAGCTCGCCGAGGTGGATGTGAGCACGCACACCGATTTCGGCGCCCACCTGGACATCGGGGGGGATTTCGGCGTCCACGCTGAGCACCTGCACCTCGGGCCAGCAGCGATAGAGCTTCTCCTTCCAGGCCGCCAAAGCCTGCGCGCGCGCAAGGCCGTCTTTTGTAAGGCGGATATACCGGGCGGTGCCGGGCAGGTAAAAGCGCTGCGTGTACTCCCTCACCATCCGCGCGGTATTGAAGTACGGGCAGATCGCCTTCATCGCTGCCTTGATCCTGGCGATCCACTTGCGGGGGAGTCCATCCGGCCCGCGCTCGTAAAAGAGCGGGATCACCTCATTCTCCAACAGATCGTATAGTGCATTGGATTCGACCTCGTCCTGGTAAGCGCTGTCCTTGTAGACCTCCCCCCTGCCGATAGCCCAGCCGATCTCCGGCAGATAGGCCTCGTCCCACCAGCCATCAAGTGTGCTGATATTGAGCACCCCGTTGGCTGCGGCCTTCATGCCGCTGGTGCCGCTGGCCTCGTAAAAACGCAGGGGGTTGTTAAGCCACAGGTCCACTCCCTGGACCATATAGCGGGCCACGATCATATCGTAGTCCTCGATGAAGACAATGCGGCGGCGGAATCTCTCATCTCTGGTCAATTGTACAATCCCCCGGATCAATTCCTTGGCCGGATGATCAGCAGGGTGGGCCTTGCCGGCATAGATGATCTGAACTGGCCGCTCAGGATTGTTCAGGATAACATCCAAACGTTCCGGGTTGCGCAGGAGCAGCGTGGCGCGCTTATACGTGGCGAACCGCCGCCCGAACCCGATAGTCAATGCTCGCGGGTCCAAAGCGTCCCACGCCCGCTCGAGTTCAGTGGGAGGAGCACCGCGGGCCTCAAGTTGACTGCGCAGGCGCTTCCTGGCGAAAGCGATCAGCCGCTCACGGCGACGTTCGTGAGTGCGCCACAACTCCGAATCAGGAATTTCATCCACCCTGCGCCAGACCTCTTCGTCGGCGGGATCATCCTGCCAGCCCGGTCCCAGGTACCGGTCGAACAGTTCAGCCATATCGTGGGAAACCCACGAGAGCAGATGCACCCCGTTGGTCACCGACCGGATGGGCACCTCCCGCTCCGGGATGTCGGGCCAGAGTGAGTGCCACATCTTGCGGGCGACCTGGCCATGGAGTTTGCTGACACCGTTTGCGTCTCCTGAAAGCCTGAGGGCCAACACGGCCATGCTGAAAGGCTCACTTGCATCTGCCGGATTGACGCGACCCAGTGCCAGAAATTCGTCACGCGATAGCCCCAGCGTCGGGTAATAGCTGGAGAAGTACTTGTCTATCAGGTAGGGAGGGAAGAGGTCTATCCCCGCCAGCACCGGTGTGTGAGTGGTGAAGACCTGGCTGGCCACAGCCACCTCCCTTGCCTCGGCGAACGACAGGTTGTGTTCTTCCATCAACAGACGGATGCGCTCCAGAGCAAGAAATGCAGAATGGCCCTCGTTCATATGGCAGACGGTGGGGCGGAATCCCAGTGCCTTCAGTGCCCGTACTCCGCCGATCCCCAATACCATCTCCTGCCTGATACGCATCTCGATGTCGCCTCCGTAGAGCTGGTCCGTAATGTCCCGGTCTATCGGCTCATTGCTCTCCAGGTTGGTATCGAGCAGAAGGAGGGGCACCCGCCCCACCTGAGCCCACCATATCTGTGCCTCCACCCGATGGCCGGGGTAGTATACCTCGACCGTCACCGGAGTCCCATCCGGACTGCGCTCCAGTTGTAGTGGCATGGTGTAAAAATCGTTCAGGGGATAATTTTCCTGCTGCCACCCATCGGAACTGAGATATTGATGGAAATAGCCCTGCTGATAGAGCAATCCTACCCCAATCACAGGTAATCCCAGATCACTGGCCGACTTCAGGTGGTCACCTGCCAGGATACCCAGCCCGCCGGAGTAGTTGGGGATGCAATCGGTCAGCCCAAACTCAGCCGAGAAGTAGGCCACAATGGCACCGGGGGGAAGTGCCCGCGTCTTGTCGCACCAGCTCGTCCGGCCCTCCATATAGCGGTCGAACTCCCCCAGCACTCTCTCCATATGGGCCAGGAAAGCTTCGTCACGGGCCGCTCGCTCCAGTCTGGATTGATCTATCGTGCCCAACATCAGCACCGGATTATGGCCCGTCTTTTCCCACAACTGTTCGTCCAGGCGGCGAAACAGATTGATCGCCTCCATGTGCCAGCACCACCACAGGTTGTAGGCCAGTCTGCGCAGCCCCTCCAGCCTTGGCGGCAGGGCGGGTTTGATGATAAAACTACGAATAGGGCGCATATTGCTGTACTCCGGGAAAAGTTAACAAAGGTCGCTGTGGTTTTCTGCGGCGATGGTGGAAAAAGGCTCAGGCACGTGATGTAACGTACCGTATCAGATCACGTCGCCAGGCGCGAGGACGGCTCAGATAACCGAGGCACTGGTTAAACCGACATGGCTCAAAGCCGAACAGGCGTGGCACAGCCATCAGGTCAGTCGCACTCCCCACAGCGAGCAGGTCAAGCCACCAGAATGGCGTGGGATTACGGGGCAGGAAAGTGGCAAGAAGCGCGATGACCCACTGCATGAAAGGCATGCGCACGTTCACCAGCCGTCGGCGCACCCCTGCTGCTCTCAGGACCTCGCTCACCAACTGACTGAAAGTGAAATGTTCCGGCCCCCCCAACTGGATAGTGCGACCACTCAGGCTGCTGGAATCAACTGCTGCCAGCAGACATCTGGCCAGGTCCTCAACCCACAATGGCTGGAAGCGGCAAAGGCCTGCATCGGGTACAGGCATTATCACAGGACAGCACTTAGCCAGCATAACCAACATGTTGGTGAAAACGTCCTCAGCGCCATAGACGAGCGAGGTCTGGACAATAGTGTAATCCAGCCCGCTGCCACCCACAAGTGCCTCGACTTCGCCCAGAATGCGAAAGAGCCGGTAAGCGGAGGCGCTGTCTGCCCCCAGACGGCTCAGACAGACGAAACGGCGCACTTCCAGCTCTTGCGCCACTGCGATCAGGTTGGCTGTGCCGGTAACATGATCCTCCTGCACCCCTCCGTTCCAGAGGTCTTCTTCCCCGGTCAGGTGGATGATGGCCGTCACGCCTCCAACCGCTGTGCGCAGAGCGGGCAGATCGTTCAGACTCGCCGACACCGCGGAGACAACCGCTCCCGGCGGCAGAGATTGTTCACGGCGGGATGGGCGTAAAAGACAGCGCACCTCACGTGACTCAGCCACTGCCCGGCGCACTACCGCCCGCCCCACAAAACCAGTTGCACCGGTAACGAGTAGCATGCTCTATCTGTACAGCTCGATTGAAATCATCTTCAGATAAACATCCGGATTGCAGGCGCTCGATAAAGCAGACCTCCATCACCTTAAGCTACGGTCTGAGGGTCTGGCAAAGCACAAAGGGAGTTGTCAGTTCGCCATATCTCTGGTAAGCTACGTGACGAAAAACTGATCGGCGAAAAAGTGTATGGGCTGGAGCACCTGGCCCTACAGCCACATCTTGAAAGATTATACCATAATAGAGCCGCTACACAATCACGGGCCAGCCCGTGCTGAGGTGCTGCGACAACGCGGCAGGCTAGAAAGCCTGCCCCACGTGTCACTTTTGCATCATGCCTTAAAAGGTGTGAATTCAAGCCCGCTCCATTATAGCAAACAGGCTCAGATTGCCCTCTCTCCCACCGGCACGGAACGTTTCGCGTATACGCAGGCCGCTCTCCGCAGCCAGCCGCTCCAGCTCAACCTGGTCCACAAGATGACAATAGCGCACCCCGTAGCCACCACGCCTCCAGGCAAGCAGATAGTCCCCAGGCTCAAGTTCCTCCTGCCGGATTCCTTCCGTTGACCAGTCCACGATCTTGCGGCGCATTCGGGGAGCGTCCAAAAACTGCCAGGTCGAGAGGATCAGGCAGCCACCGGGTTTCAGCATGGCAGCGCTCTCGTGCAGGACACGGGCACGGGTGGTAAAACCTGGAAGGTGATGAAGTACGGCCAGCAGGAGCACCCGGTCGAATGAGGCCGGCGACAGGATCAGATTCCATCCGGGCAAAGTGATGTCGGCAACGCGGAAACTTGCCGAGATAGACGTCAGCCGGCGAGTCTGCGCACGGGCAAGCTCGACCAGTTCGGGTATGAAGTCCACTCCCACATATACCACACCGGGACGCTCCCGATCCAACAATAATGCCAGCCGCCCGTTGCCACAGCCGATATCGAGAATTTCCGCGCCTGCGGGAAGGTACGGCAGGACGCACGTGAGAGCCGGGTCGTAGAGGGTGCGGCTGGCGGAAAACGGCCGGGCCAGCCCGGCATAAAAGCGGCGATTTATCGCCAGCAGCCGCTCGATGTGCTCCCTATCCATAAACTACCTCTGCACCCCGGCAAAGGAATATTGTTGGGGATGCAAAACCATCGTGGAATCCGATGGGACAGCCTGTTGCACCTGCAAGCGCCTCTTGAACTGGCTCATGTACATCCTGTAATAGAAACCCTTCTGTGCCAGCAATTCCTTATGCGTACCTCGCTCGATAATCTCGCCATCGTTAATAACCAGTATTTCATCCGCCTGGCGGATAGTACTGAGGCGATGAGCGATGACAAAAGATGTGCGTCCCTTCATCAGACGTAGCATCGCCTCCTGGATATACTTCTCCGTGCGTGTATCCACGCTGCTGGTGGCCTCGTCGAGGATGAGGATGGAGGGATTGGCCAGGATCGCGCGGGCGATGGCCAGCAACTGCCTCTGTCCCTGGCTGATATTACTGGCCCGCTCTGAAAGCTGAGTGTGGTATCCCTGGGGCAGGCGCTGGATAAACTGGTCGGCGTTGGCGAGCCTGGCCGCAGCAATCACTTCCTCATCTGTGGCATCCAGCCTTCCATAGCGGATGTTTTCCATCACTGTATCGGAGAAAAGGAACGTATCCTGCAACACAATGCCCAACTGGCGGCGCAGGTCGCCCATCCTGACCCTGCGGATATCCACCCCATCAATACGGATACTTCCGCCATCAATATCATAAAAGCGGGTAAGCAGGTTGACAATGGTGGTCTTGCCTGCCCCGGTAGGTCCGACAAGGGCGATGGTCTGCCCGGGTCTGGCATGTAAATTGATATGCCTGAGCACAGGTACACCTGTCTCATAGCTGAAGCAGACGTCTTCAAACACAACATCACCCTGAATCTGAGCAAGTAGCTGCGCATCGGGTGCATCCCTCAGCTCGGGCACCTCATCAATGACCTCGAACACCCGCTCCGCCCCGGCAATGGCCGACTGGATCGAATTGTACAGACTGGCAATCTGGTTCAGAGGACGTGCGAACTGTCGGGCATAGTTGATAAAAGCGGCAATGGTGCCGATCGTTGCCAGCCCTTTCACCGCCATCCATCCTCCCGCACCAGCCACCACTGCAAAGCCCACATTGTTGACTAAGTTTGTGAGTGGTCCGATCACCCCGGCGAAGATCTGGGCATAGGTGGATGAACGTCGCAGCCTGGCATTGACAACATCAAATTGCTCAATAACCGCCTGCTCACGCACATAAGCCTTGACCACACGTTCCCCGGTGATCGTTTCCTCGATCAGGCCGTTAAGTTCCCCCAAAGTCTGTTGCTGCTCACGGAACCCCCGGCGCGTGCGCCGAGCAATCCAATCGCTCAACAGTATCATTAAGGGGATCGTTACCAGGCTGACCAATGCCAGGCGGAGATTGAGCACCAACATCACCGTGGCCACACCCCCTATACCCAGCAGGCTGGAGAACAATTGGGTGACGCTCTCAGCCAGCACATTGCTGATGTTCTCTACATCATTCGTCAGACGGCTCATCAGTTCGCCATGCGGACGCCGGTCAAAGAAGCGGAGAGAGAGCATCTGCAACCGGGTAAACAGCTCGTCACGGATGTCGCGTACCGCCCGCTGCGACACCCTGACCATCACATAGGCCTGCAACCAGGTGGTCAGGGAGACCAGGAGGTACACAATCAGCATAAGCAGCGCCATACGCGCCAGGCCCGGGAGGTTCCTTGATGACATAATATATTCGTCAATTGCCCTGCCCATCAGATAGGGACCCAGGAGTTCCAGACCCGACCCGATGACGACCAGCAGAGCTGCCAGTACCAATGCCCACGAGTGATGACTCAGATACTGCCAGATGCGTACCAACGTATTGCGCACATCTCTGGCCTGCTCTCGCTCACCCATCAGATGGCGCCAGGGAGGGCCTCCACGGCCCATTATCGGAGGAGGTGGTGCACTACGATCCCGGTTAGTTCTGCTCTCCATAATCGTTCCCCAATTGAGATTCGTAGATTTCGCGATAGATACGGCTGGAGGTCAGCAATTCACTGTGAGTGCCCTCAGCAACTATCCGGCCCTCGTCAAGTACCAGTATCTTGTCGGCGTTCAACACCGTACTGATACGTTGGGCAACGATGAAACTCGTCCTCCCATCCATCACGCTCTCCAGCGCCTCCTGAATCCTGGCCTCCGTCTCAACATCCACCGAACTGGTGCTGTCGTCAAGGATCAATATCGTCGGATTGGTCAGCAGCGCCCGGGCGATGGCGATACGCTGTTTCTGCCCTCCGGAAAGATTTACCCCACGCTGGCCGACCATGGTGTCATAACCATCGGGTAATTGCATAATGAAATCGTGGGCCTGTGCAGCTCTGGCAGCGGCGATGACCTCTTCATCGCTCGCATCTGGACGCCCATAGCGGATGTTATCGCGGACCGTGCCGGTAAAGAGCACCGGCTCCTGGAGCGCGGTACCAATGTGACGGCGCAGAACAGCCTCGTCAATATCCCGTACATCCACGCCGTCTATAGTGACCCGCCCCTCGACCACGTCGTAGAAACGCGGGATGAGATGGATCAGGCTGGACTTACCAGAGCCGGTCGCGCCAAGAATGGCAACAGTCTGCCCCGGCTCAGCCACAAAACTGATCCCTTTGAGCACCGGGGAATGTCTATCGCCATCATAGCTGAAAGTAACGTCCTCGAAAGCCACTCTCCCCTTTGGCACGAATGATTTGATGGCGCACGGTTTGCTGCGGACCAAAGGCTCACTGTCCAGCACCTCCTGTATACGCTCTGCAGAGGCCTGAGCACGGGCAATCCTCATCGCAAGCATACTGACAAACATCAGCGACATCAGGGCATGCGTCAGGTAATTGATGAAAGCAACCAGCGCCCCGACATGCATATTCCCGTAAGTCACCTGACGTCCGCCAAACCAGAGTGCACTGACCACACCCAGGTTAAGCACCACCATAATGGCCGGCATCGTCACAGTGACTGTCTGCATCGCACGCACTGTATGGGTCATGAGTTCCTCGTTTGTAGCCTTGAAGCGCTTTATTTCGTGCTCCTCCCGCGCAAATGCCTTGACCACGCGCACGCCGGCCAGGTTCTCCTGCATCACCGTGTTCAGGCGGTCAAGCCTCTCCTGGACCGTGCCAAACAGCGGATAAGCCCGGTTGGTCATTCGGAAAAGAATAAAGAGCACCAGCGGACCCAATACAAGAAACATCACCGCCAGGCGAGGGCTGGTGATCACAGCCATAATCAGGCTCCCAATGAGCAGCAGAGGAGCCCGCACCATAATGCGCAACAGCATCGCGACCATCTCCTGCACCTGTGTCACATCGTTGGTCAGGCGTGTGATCAATTGCCCCGTCTCCAACTCGTCCAGATTGCCGAACGAAAGCGACTGGACCTTGCGAAAGAGAGCACTGCGCAGATCGGCTCCGCATCCCTGAGCAGCCAGCATGGCAAACACGGTGCAACCCACGCCGCCCAGGGCACCGATCAGCGCCAGCCCGATCATCAGCAGCCCGGTATTTATCACGGTGTGCATATCGAGCCGGGCGATGCCCCGGTCAATGATGAGCTGGAACATACGCGGCTGCATCAGGTCCATCGCCACCTCCAGCATCATCAGCAACGGTGCGAGAATAGCCCAGTGCCAGTATGGCTTCAGAAACCTGAGCACAAGCTTCATCTCAGACTGACCACCTCTCTGCTCATTTATACTGGGAACGGGTAAGGATTGGACATTTAACGTAACTTGTATACTGGACCTATTCAGCCTGCCCGTGCTGTGCCGGGCGGACCACAGTCCGCCCGGACCAGACTTTGCAGACACTGGCTACACTGAGACGCCCCCAGCTGGCTCAGGTGCCATCTGCTCCGCCGGACTGTGGTCCGGCGGGCGCAGGCTGAGGTGGCTCAGGTGCCATGTGCTCCGCCGCACTGTGGTCCGGCGGGCGCAGGCTGAATAAATACCATTTAACCACGTGCTACCACGCTCAGGAAAAGTCCAAATTCACCTGTGCGCAGTATATGTTTACGTGCTCACTGCGGGCTGGCCACCCGTATGGAGAATCTCAGCCGCGGCGCGCACCGTAATTGAACCAATCCGCGGATAACTTGCAGCACACACTTTCCAGCCGGTCTGGATGATCCAGACAGGCCGTCCTGCACATGATTATTTTGCCGTCTAACGAAAACAGGGCAACAAAAACTTTCACCACCAGGGGACAGGTAGCTCCTCTGACCGGCCCCAATCCAGCACTCTCTGTGTGAGCTATAGCAGGCTGGACTGCTGGTCGAACATCCAGTAGCTCAGACCATCCACGAAATTCAAACTCACGTACGGACACGATGCCGGCAATGAACCTCACCGTCGGTAACCCGAAGCAGATTTTCTCGGATTTGGGTGAGGAAGCGACGCAACAACACCCTCTCATCAACGGTGAACCCGGCGAAAGTCTCGCTCTCCAGAACGCTCCATACCTGCCTGACCTCTCCCTGGATGGTACGGCCGGCATCGGTCAGGTAAATGCGCGAAACCCGTTGATCATCCGGGTCGGCCCGACGCTCTACGAACCCTGCTTTCTCCATCCTTCTGACCATCTTGGTCATCGTAGCAGGCCGGACGTGGAGTCGGGCAGCAAGTTCTCCCTGTGTCAGCCCCTCCCGTTCCCACAGCGCGTGTAACATCGGCGGCTGACCACGGTGAAGCCCCAGTGATCTCAGGAGCGTGTGCGCCCGGGCATGATGGAGCCTGCAAACCTGCGCCAGCAGGAAATCGAGCGTCTCCGGTTCGGGTGCCAGGACCATATTTCCTCCAGAAATGTTAGACGGCTAAACAAATCGGGACAAAATTAAACCACCTGCGCAGTCCGCCAGCTCCGCAGGTAACATTATTATACTCAGACCTCTGAAGTTTGCAAGGCCGCGGTAGATTGAGCAGCTTGAGTCAACGCCGCGACGATCTCATCCCGCTCGAAGCGGGGCAGCGGCCGCCTGATCCCGGTACAGGCCAACGTCATCCCTTTCTCCCGCTCCACCACGCGGCCAATGGCCGTTACTGCGATACCGGCCGACTCGAGCGCCCTACAGATCGCAGGGGCATCGGTCGGGGCAACAGCAAGTAACAAGGCACCAGAAGCGATCAACCCCAAGGGATCCAGCCCGAGCCTGGCACTTAACACGCGGGTCTCCGGCAGGATAGGGATGGCACTCTCGTCAACCTCCAACCCCACCTGAGCGGCCCCGGCCAGTTCCCACAGCCCGGTAGCCAGGCCACCCTCGGTAGGATCATGCATGGCGTGTACTTCTCCTGCTTCCACCGCTATAGCAGCATCGCGCACGACACTGATACCTGGTTCGTAGAGGAAATTCCGACAGCGAGCCACGAGCGACTTATCAACCCCATCCAGCCTGTAACCAAGCTCCCGCGCAATGATGGCGCTTCCCTCCACAGCGATGCCCTTCGTGACCAGCAGGATATCACCCGGCCGGGCGCCATCCGGCCGCACCAGCCTTTCAGGGGTCACCTCGCCCATCATACACCCTACAACGATCGGCCGGTCAATACCGCAGGTGATCTCGGTGTGGCCACCGACCAGCCCTACATTCAGTTCCGCACATGCCGCCGCGATTTGAGCAAAGATGTCATCCACCAGCCCGGCATTTTCCTCACACTCTGGAATCAGCAGCGTGACAAGGAACCAGCGCGCACTCGCGCCGGTACAGGCAACGTCATTGGCATTTATATGTACCGCATACCAGCCGATCTCATCGCTGGCGAAGGTGATGGGATCAGTTTTGGCTACCAGATAGCGATCGCCAAAGGAGATAACCGCTGCATCATAGCCGATACCCGGTCCGACCACCACCCTCTCGTCAGAGACGCCGTAACGGGCAAACAGGCGCCCCAGGTGCTCCGGTGGCAGCTTCCCGGGTTGATATGAGGTCTGCATTGTGTGTACCTTCATATCGCCAGCCCTCAGTCAGGCCAGGTCTGCCACAGCGTGCGATAATCGCCAGTGCTGTAGGCCTTCAGCCCGGAGTCAACGGCCTCCCCTCTGAGCAGTGCCTGACGCTGCCCCTCCAGCCACTGAATGGCAGCCCGGTAGCGGGCACGCAGTCCAGCGTAGTACCCCAGAGCAACATGTATCTCACTGCGCCGGGCACGGGCCAGCCAGAGAGACTCAAATTCCGCCCGCAGTTCCTCAAGCTCCGCATCGAGCCTCTTAAGAGCCATGATGTAGTCGTACAGATGCTCCGCGCTAAGGCTGCGGTCACGCAGCCCCCGGCGAATCCCCTGCGAGAGGGCGGTTTTACGAGCTGCATAGGCGGTCAGACGAGCACTGGAAGCCATCTCACGCAACGTCAGTTCGCGGGGGTGGCCGGGAGCTATGCCGTCGAGAATATTCGCCGCCTCCTCCGCCAGGACACGCATCTGGGTCAGCGTCTCCTCGGGCAGAGCATCCTCGCCCTCGACGGTACTGCCCGCCAGCGGCTCGTCGAAGAGAGCGAGCGCAGTGAGGGAAATGTTGGGACGATACACACCGGGCAGATCGTTAGTACGCGCCAGGCGGTGCAGAGCGGCCATGATCTCCTCATGATGCGGGCCGAAGAATAGAGGGCCGAAGGCCGCATTGAACTCATCATCGCCGGTCGTGCCACCGCTCCAGCTCTGCACAGCGCCGAAGAGGTAGCCGTACCAGCTCAGCCCCAGGTACTGGTAGTGGCCGAAATCACCCCAATCGGTGTTAAGCACCCCCTCCGCACCGGCTGCCACCCCATCGCGCACCAGGTTACGGATATTTACATTGGCCCCGTAGAGGCGCGGGAACAGGCTGTTCCACGAGCCTACCCCAGGGCAGACCCAGAAACGCCTGCCGGCCTGGGAAAAGATACGCACACTCGGATACTCATCGGCCGGGTCGTAATGCCAGTCGAGCAGTGTGACATCTTCCGGCAGCTCACCGATCAGCTCGGGATGGTGGAGCAGGATGTCCCCCCAGATTTGAATACGTCGCCCGTAGCGGGCGGCCAGCTCGCGCACCCGCAGGATGTGATTGAGGTAGACGCGGCCGACTCCCACTTCCCCGGCCATGGCTCTGCTTGCACCCTGGCCCAGGTCCCACGTCTCGTCACAATCCACGTTGAAGGTAGTGGAGGTAAAGGCAGGGAGAAAATCGGCGTAGAGATCATCCAACAACTTATACGTTTCCTCGAAGGCGGGACTGAGTGTCCAGAGCAAATCCGTCTCCGCCAGATGACGGTATTCGGGGAGGAACAGGATGTTGCGCGCATGGCCGAAGGACTGGAGATTGGGCATCAGCTCCACATAGTGACGCCTGCAGAACGCGTCCAATTCCATAATGTCCTGGCAGGTAAGGGCGCCACAACCAGCGCCAATCTTGGGGTGACGGGGAAAGTGGAAAGTGTGCTCGGTGTAAAGCTGAAGCACGTTCAGCTTATAGTGGCTGAGTTCAGCAACCAGTTGAGTGAGCGTCTCCACCTCCGGCACTTTACGTCTGGATATATCCAGCATCAGCCCCCGGTAGGGCAGCGCCGGCCAGTCCTTTATTTCCATAGCCGGCAGGGTCACCCCACAGCTCTGCACAATCTGGCGCAATGTCTGGACACCATAGAAGAGGCCTGTAGGTGTATTGGCATATAGCACAACGCGGGCCGGCATAATAGTCAGGCTGTAAGCCTGATCTGCCACTCCAGGTGGTGCACCTATATCCACTGTCTGGATACCCCATCTCACCGCCTGCTCCTGCCCGCACAATAGGAATATGGCGTTGTCACGGCGGAAGGGAGCGAAAGCTTTGACAATAGCCGGCCTGAGGCAGGCGGCTGCGCATATCTCCTCCTGAAGCTGACTGGCGGTGAAGAAGTCATTTTCCCCAGCCTGTGCAGGGATAAAGATGATAGTATCTGCATTGACGGTGAAGCCACCTTCAAGTGGCAAAAGCTGCTGTGGCCGGGGTAGCAGATAAGGTCTCTGTGTCATCAATAGCCTCCTCTCAATCTGACTGCTGAACCGGTCTTCTGAAGAATTTAGAACCTATCCGTAACTGCCTACCCATACCGACTGAAGTCGCCCGCTTTGGGCCTTCGGCCAGCGGTCGGCACAGGCCGACGCCCGGCACCGCAGGCGCCCGCAAAGGTCGCTTTCCAATCGGCACACGGGGGCAGGCAGCCGGGCAGGTAATTACACCTACCCGAAAAATAAGCGGCATCATCCCTATGTCGCTTATGCCGAAGCACAGGAACGCGCCGGTTACGATTTCCGGATAGGCTCTCAGGTTATGCAATTGCAATAACTGTGCTGGCCTGTTGCATTCTCAATGCATGGTGCCCCGAACCCTGGCAGAGCGGATCGCACCCCACATCTGACAGTTAACCGTTGGTATGGAAATATTATGCCACATCGTAGCGGATTGTCCAGTACAGGTTTTGTTCACTGACGGGCGAGCCTTTTTTCCACAGGCTCAGGCAGGGTAATCCACATTACCCACTCCTGGCATTCCGGGAAATTCCCACCCCACATCTGGGATGCTGTATCGCTCTGTATCTGTGGATAACTCGCCCGTTTCTGTGGATAATTGAGGATAACTGTGGATAACTACCCTGCTACCAAAGCAACTGAATGCCTCAGAGTAGCAACAGTCCTGTCCCCCACGCCTCCGCTATATTTACGGGATACTCCATCTGTCCACAGGACACTGTGAACAAAGTCTGCTCAGGTGCGCCCAAAAGATACGTATTGGGGAAGCAAAGATACCCAAATCTGGGGAGTATCGCAGGGATCTCCACATATCCACACCACTACCGCTACTACTACCATTTGGGCTTTACTGCGATAGTTTGTCCTTCAGCTTTTCTAACATGTCCACAACCATGGTGGGCAGATCATACTCTGGTTGCCAGCCCCATTCTTCTCGGGCTGCACTGTCGTCAATTGTCCGTGGCCAGGAATCTGCTATGGCCTGGCGGTAGTCGGGCTCGTAGTCGCAGACAAAATCCGGTATGTGCTTCTGAATCTCGGCTGCCAGTTCGGCCGGGGAGAAGCTGAAGGCGGTTAAGTTGAAATCCGTGCGATGCCTGAGCCTGGAAGTATCGGCTGCCATCAGGTCGAGGATGGCTTTGATGCAATCGGGCATATACATCATCGGGAGGACGGTGTCCGGGCGCAGGAAACATGTATAACGCCGATGTTTAATGGCCGCGTAGAAAATTTCCACGGCGTAGTCGGTGGTACCGCCGCCGGGCATTGTCTCGCTGCTGATAATGCCCGGGAAGCGCACGCCACGTACGTCAAGACCGAAACGGCGGGCATAGTAATCGCACAGTAGCTCTCCGGTGACTTTGGTAACGCCGTACATTGTCTTGGGCCGCAGTACGGTTTCCTGGGGAGTGTTGTCGCGGGGGGTTTCCGGTCCGAATACTGCTATGGAACTTGGGCAGAAGAGGCGCGCCACTCCCTGTTGTCGGGCTACTTCCAGCACATTGTAAAGACCATTGACGTTAACATCCCATGCCAGTTGAGGGTTTTGTTCTCCTGTGGCAGAGAGAATGGCTGCCAGGTGATAGATGGTATCAATATTGTACTTGCTTACCACTGCCGCAATGGTTTCGCGCCGGGTCACGTCAATAAACTCGAATGGCCCGGAGTCTCGCAGGCGTGGGGAAGGGGGTGTGCGGTGGCCTGCCGCCACCACATTCGTCTCGCCGTATCTTTCTCGTAGTGCCGGGGTGAGCTCAGAGCCGATCTGGCCGCAGGCTCCTGTGACCAGGATTTTCGGTGCGGTGGTCATTGCAACCTCCTTGTTTTTGGTGGGGATAACAGTGATCTGGGATTTATCGTTGCCCTGGCTGGCGTCTTTACAGACCCCGTAGCAGGGAACTGAGGATAAGCAAGGCTCCCGCGATAGCCAGGGCTGCGGTAGCATAGTTTTTGGGCACGGGGAGCCAGCCCAGTACGCCAAAGAGCCCGAACAGGTAAAGTATCACGGAGATAATGAGGGTGCCTTTGTGGGGAGCACGGAGCATTAACGTCCGGCGGGATGGTCTTGAATGGGAGCGCCGTCGTGCCATGGACCTATCCTTTCAGAGCCTGCCATACGAAGATCAAGATCATCAAGGTGCCGATGATGAATTGTATGAGGCTGGAAAGAGCGCATCCTGCCAGCCATGTTCCCCCGACCTTAATGGCCTCGCGCCAGTCTTCGCGGCGCTTCCACTCAGCGAGGATAATGCCCAGGAGTGCGCCGATGATAGCGCCGGCTATCGCACCAATTCCCAGGAGGAGCATGCCGATAAGCGCGCCGGCCAGGCCGGTCAGGAGTCCGAGAAGCAGTGATGGGGGTGCCGCACCACCCGCTTTGGCGCCGAGCTGCCCTGCCCACAGGCTGGCACTGAAGCCGGCAGCGCCCAGCAGTGTGATGACAGTAAGGGTGATGAGGTCAATGGTGGCAAAGCGTTCAGCAATGGCATAGGCCAGTATGGCCAGCCAGATGAGACCGATACCTGGAAGGATCGGCAGGATAACGCCGAGCAGCCCGACAAACATTACTGCCAGCGCTACCCAGAACGCCCACATAGGGAGGACCATGTTACCTCAAGGGCGTGGCAGGAAAATGGTTGGTTTTTTCTGCTACCTGTCCACTGTTAGCAGGTGGGCCGTGCAGGACTCGAACCTGCGGCCCTGGGCTTAAAAGGCCCCTGCTCTGCCGTACTGAGCTAACGGCCCACGCTGTGAAGTATAACACGCGAAGAAGTGGTTGTCAACCTGGCTTTTCGGTCAGTACCTCAACCCCGTTTGAGGTGACACACACTGTGTGCTCCCACTGAGCCGAGAGGGAGCCGTCAGCCGTGACCACCGTCCATTTATCATCCAGCACTTTGACCTCGTATCCGCCGGCGTTGATCATCGGCTCGATAGTGAAAACCATCCCTGGTTCGAGCACCACTCCGGTGCCGGGTTTGCCGAAGTGACGCACGTCTGGTGGTTCATGGAACTTCAGGCCAATCCCATGCCCGATATAGTCCCGTACCACAGAATAGCCATGCCGCTCGGCATGTTTTTGGATGGCGTGACCGATGTCGCCCAGCGTATTGCCTGGCCTGACTTGCTCGATAGCCAGATAGAGACATTCACGGGTTACCTCGACCAGCCGGCGGGCTTCCGGGCTGACCTCCCCGATCAGAAACATACGGCTGGAGTCCCCGTAATATCCATTCAGGATGGTGGTTACATCTACGTTGAGAATGTCCCCTTCTTTCAGCACGGTGCCATCGGGTATGCCATGACAGACGACATTATTGATGGACGTACACACGCTTTTGGGAAAGCCTCGATAGTTCAGTGGAGCGGGGACGCCCCCGTGCGATATTGTGTACTCGTGTACCCAGCGGTTTATGTCTTCTGTGGTAATGCCGGGGACTATGCGCTCCTCCAGCATGTCCAGGATTGCGCGTGTCAACTGGCTGCTTTTGCGGATGCCTTCGATCTGCTCGGGGGTTTTAATAATGATCTCACGCCCGTGTTCATCCACTACCACTCGCCGCAGTTGTCCTTTCGCCATGTCCTCTTTGAGATGGCAGTGTTTGTATTTCTTTCCACTCCCACACCAACAGGGAGCATTTCTTGACAATTTGGGTCCCATCCTCATTGGTTGCCGTCACCTTCCTGGTCGGCTGATCTGCACTGTTATTTGTTTTGCTTGACCTCGATAACTGAGTATAAATCAAATTGGCGGGATGGCAAGCCGTATTGTAACTATGGGGGTCCGTCATATTTTTGCGTCCACCCTGCTCAAGCCGTTCTCCAGACCGCGTCCGACGTTGCCGACTGACCACAGTGTAGGACAACTGCGAGCAGTTGTCCTGCACCGGCGCCGCCACGACCTGACCTGCTCTCGTTCATGCTTCATGCAAAAAAGTGACGGACACCATCGGGCCACGGGTGCCCGTCATACTTTTGCATCCGCTGGCTCGGGCCGGTCTTCAGACCACGCCCGACGCCGCACGACCGGCCACAATGTAGGGCAACTGCGAGCAGTTGTCCTGCACCGGCGCCGCCACGACCTGACCTGCTCTCGTTCATGCTTCATGCAAAAAAGTGACGGACACCCTCGGGCCACGCGCATATTGCCATTTTACAGTTTTGGTGGTATAATGTTCATCGAGGTTGGCAACGGGTTGCTGCACGGCCTCGGATCGAGTCCGATGAAAGATTCGTTCCTTCCGACAATTTCAGATGATCATCACCCAACACCCACCACCCTGCTCCGCGGTCCCCATTCTTCACTACTCAGGGTGGTAGTTTGGTTTGTGGTGGCCGCCTGGCGTGTCAGTGTAGACTGGCGTTCCAGACGCCCTTTTCTCAGCCGTGCTGTTGCTCACTGTAGCATTATAGCACTGGCATTGCTTGCCCTCTTAGTCGGCAGGATTAACCTCACACTCCCCCGTGCCTACGGCGGACCCCCTGATTTGGAAACCTGGTCCTCCAAAGCAGCCTATTCTAAGGGAGAGGTGACGCCTTCGCCTCAACCAGCTCAGTATGTTGACTCTGGCAGTATCACTCGCCAGCTCGTTCCTTATACAACGATTCCTGACCGGCTGAGAGCGCAGGTCATCACCTACACTGTGCAGGCGGGCGATACGATATTCGATATTGCTGCTAAATTTGGCCTCTCACCGGAAACCCTCGTATGGAGCAACCGCGAGGTCCTACAGGACGCTCCATGGCTCATCCAGTTGGGACTGGAGCTTTTAGTTCTTCCTGTGGATGGTGTCTATCACACCGTACTTAGCGGGGAAACAGTGGAAAGCATCGCTGCTCAGTACGGGGTGGACCCGGCCGTGCTGTATAACGAATGGAACAACCTGAAAGAAGGAGAGCCTCTCAGGGAAGGGCAACAGCTTGTTGTGCCGGGTGGTCGTGGAGAGGAGATCGTTTGGACGCCGCCCCAGCCTCAATATGCAGTGTCAGGTGCAAGCCGTTACAGTTACGGTGTGTGTGCTGGCGAGACGTTTACCGGACCGGGTGCCACCGGATGGTTCATCCTCCCTACCGGCAGCTCCCGGGTTTCGGGATGGTACTTCCGGGATCCGCGTAATCCGAGCCACATTGGGATAGATTATGCCTGCCGCTCCGGTGACCCAATATATGCCTCGGAGAACGGTGTGGTGACGATAGCGGGCTGGAACGGTGGCTACGGCATTCTGGTCGAGATCAGCCACGGGAACGGTTTCACCACGCGTTATGGCCATTTGAGTGACATCATTGTTGGGTGCGGTGAATCAGTCTTTCAGGGGCAGTTGCTGGGCTACTGCGGCAGCACTGGCTGGTCTACTGGTGCGCATCTCCACTTTGAGATCCGGTATAACGGTGTACCTCAGAACCCTCAGAATTACCTGCCTTAACGCGGAAGATGGAAGAAGCACCAAGAGCCCGGCCATTCTGTGGCTGGCCAGGTAAAAAGAGTCTCTCCCCCTATCACTGGTTCAAATGGGGTTTTCCTCGTGCCTTTGCCCGGGTATTGACTGCCTTATACGGCATTACAGGGGATCGGCGCTACTGGGTCCCTCTCCTGGCGCGCTTCAGTGCTCATCTGGCAATCATCCTTATGGCGTTACTGGCAGCCTGGATGGCCCGGTTCGAATGGCCGGCTCTCGCCTCCTCCCCACCGCCGGTTTACAGGCCACCTGAACCAGGCAGAAACTCGCTGATCTCCCTGGTAGCCAGGCAACACAGGCAAAGCGTGGGCCAGGTCGTTCTTGACACCACAGACGATGCGATTCTCCGCGAAGCTCAGCCCTACACCATCATTCCCGACCGTCCGCGTCTGGGGGTTATCACTTATACGGTCCAGCCAGGGGATACTGTGCTGTCTATCGCCGAACTGTTCGGTCTGCATCCCACCACCATTATGTGGGCAGACCAGGCTATCGAGGATGCCCCTGACCTGCTGCGCATTGGTCAGGTGGTGACCATACTGCCAATTGATGGTGTCTACCATAAAGTCGCTGCAGGAGAAACACTGGAATCAATAGCCGAGAAGTACAAGGTTTCCCCTGAAGCTATCGCCCAGTGTGAGTACAACAATTTGAAGCCGCCAGACTACGCTATCACAGAGGGGATGTACCTGATCGTGCCGGGCGGTGAAAAACCATATGTGCCTAAGGTGGTCACGAGTTACACTGGCTCTGTCCCAGAGGGAGCGCGTGGCACGGGGCGTTTCCAGTGGCCTGTGCTGGGCACGATCACGCAAGGGTACTGGTATGGTCACCGGGCGATTGACATTGGCGCTCCCACCGGCAGTGCAGTGCTGGCATCTGACGGTGGTTTCGTCAGCTTTGCAGGGTGGACGAATATAGGGTATGGTTATTTGATCGTCATTGACCATGCCAATGGTTTCGCCACTTACTATGCTCACCTGAGCGGTATATACGTTGCGGAGGGCCAGTCCGTCGCCCGGGGCGATGTTATAGGGGCTGTGGGAAGCACCGGTTGGTCCAGCGGACCGCATCTACACTTCGAGGTACGCTATTACGGGGAGCAGCAGAATCCAAGGGCTTATCTGCCCTGAGCGTTGACACGCTGACCGGCCCGATGGATGGTCCCCCACCGGGCCGGTTTTTTGTCGTTCATTACCTTGCTTTCCCCATGCCCTTGGAGTATAATCCTGGCTGGATTTGTGCCTGGCATGAGGCAGGTCCTGGGGGGATGACCTGGGCCGACGTATGCCGGCTTTAGCGAGAGAGGAAGCTATGCGCATTTTCGTCACTGGAAACAAGGGTCAGCTTGGACGGGCACTTTATCAGGCTCTGAGTGCGCAAGATAATATACTCTCTGGCTGCGATCTGCCGGAGCTGGATATCACTGATCGCAACGCCATCACCGTAGCTATACGCGATTTCGCGCCCGATGTGGTGATCCACGCTGCGGCCTGGACCGATGTGGATGGCTGTGCTCGTGACCCGGGGAGAGCCTATCTGGTCAATGCGATCGGGACTCAAAACGTCGCTCTCGCCTGTGCTGAGTGTGATGCTGTAATGCTCTACGTCAGTACCAACGAGATATTCGATGGTACGGCTGCTGAACCGTACTGTGAGTGGGACTGCCCCAATCCGATCAATCCCTACGCCCGCTCGAAGGCTGCGGGCGAATGGTTTGTCAGTCACCTGCTGACCCGCTTCTACATCACCCGTACTGCCTGGCTCTATGCTGTGGGGGGGCGCAATTTCTCCAATCCTCGCCGTATCATCGAGCTGGCCGACGAGCGTGGCGAGCTAAAGGTGGTGAGCGACGAGGTGGGCAACCCCACATATGCACCGGACCTGGCGTGGGCTATTGCCCGCCTCGTGCAGACCGGCGCTTATGGGATTTACCATCTGGTGAACTCCGGTTATTGCTCGAGGTACGAGTACGTCTGTCGGGTGCTGCAACTGGCAGGTCGCAGCCATATCCCGGTTACGCCGATCTCCCTGAGTGATTTCAGCAGGGCCTCTACCCCCCCCCGTTTCGCACCACTGGCCAACATTGCTGCTGCTGCGCTGGGAATCACGTTGCGGCCGTGGCAGGAGGCGGTGGAGGAGTTTTTGACCTCTACTGCCGGTCCGGCAGGGGCACTGTGAAACCTGGTTTGCGAGGCTGAACGTGACCCGCAGCCTGGTATCTGTGGTGATCCCCAACTGGAACGGCGCCCGACACCTGCCCGTATGTCTGGAAAGCCTGCGCAATCAGACGTACCCTCACGTCGAGACCATCGTTGCCGACAACGGCTCTTCCGATGGTTCGCTGGAGTTGCTTGCAGAAGGATATCCGTGGGTGCAGGTGCTTACGCTGGGAGAAAATCGCGGCTTTGCCGGCGCATGCAATGCCGGCATACGGGCCGCCCACGGGGAGTTCATCGCCCTGCTCAATAACGACACCGAGGCTGACCTGCGATGGCTGGAGGAGGTTGTCGCTGCGTTCGTTCGTCACCCCGAGGCTGGCATCGTGGCCTCGAAAATGCTCCTCTTCGACCAGAGGGATACGTTCCACACCGCTGGCGACTTCTACCGTCTGGATGGCATTCCCGGCAATCGAGGGGTCTGGGAAAGGGATGTCGGGCAGTATGACCGCGAGGAGTACGTCTTCAGCGCCTGCGGGGGAAGTGCCGTTTACCGGAAAGCGATGCTCGACCAGATCGGGCTGCTGGACGAGGACTTCTTTTTCTCGTGCGAGGACGTTGACCTGGCCTGGAGGGCCCAGCTGGCCGGTTGGCGCTGCATCTATGCCCCACGTGCTGTAGTTTATCACAAGCTGAGCGCCACCGGCGGCGGACCGACCGCCAGCTTCTACGACGGACGGAATTTCATTTACCTGCTGGTCAAAGATTACCCCGGTGACCTCTGGCGTATGCACTGGCTGGCCATCCTGCGGGCACAACTGCGCATCACGATTGCGGCATTGCGAGCCTGGCGTGGCAGGGAAGCCCGGGCGCGTTTGCGCGGACAGTTAGCTGGCCTCTGTCACATTCCCAGGCTGCTTGCCAGACGTCGTATGGTCCAGCGTAGCCGTACCGTTGACCGCGCGTACCTGGAGCAAATCCTGACCGCCGGGCAGGTGTAGGTGGCGTGTGTTGCGTGTTGCGTGGTGCGTATTGCGTGTTGCGTATTGTGTGGTGCGTGTGTGGATAGTTGCGTATAAGTTCACGGAGGAATGATCATGAAAGGCCGAAAGTTGCTTATGATCCCCGGGCCTGTGGAATTCACCCCTGAAGTTATGCAGGCGATGGGCATGCCCACCACCAGTCATGTGGCCCCTAATTTCATTGAAGTTTTTGGTCAGGCACTTGAAAGGCTGCGCCAGGTTTTCCTGTCTCCCACCGGCCAGCCTTTTGTCGTGGCAGGCTCTGGCAGCCTGGCAATGGATATGGCTGCTGCCAACCTGGTGGAGGCAGGCGATGAGGCGCTGGTGGTCAATACCGGCTACTTCAGTGATCGGTTCGGCGCGATCCTGGAACGGTATGGGGCATGGGTGACACATGTGCGCGCTCCGGCCGTTGGCGGCGCCCCCACTCTGGAGGAAGTAGAGGTTGCGCTCAGTGCCGGCCGCTACAAGTTGATGACCATCACCCACGTTGATACCTCCACTGCTGTCGCTGCTGATGTAAAGGGACTGGCAACTTTGGGCAGGAAGTACGGTGCGTTGGTTGTGGTTGATGGGGTCTGCTCGGTGGCGGGAGAGGAGCTGCGGCAGGAGGAATGGGGAGTTGACCTGGTCCTCACCGCCTCCCAGAAGGCGCTTGGCACGCCGCCCGGCCTGGCTTTGGTGATGGCCGGTCCCCGCGCGATAGAGGCTTTCCGCAGGCGTGGCTCACCGGTGGGCTGTTACTATGCTGACTGGGCTAACTGGCTGCCGATTATGGAAGCTTATGAGGCGCGCAAACCGGCCTATTATGGCACGCCACCTGTCAACCTGATCTGGGCGCTCAATGTGAGCCTGGGGCAGATTCTGGAGGAGGGGATGGAGGCTCGCTTCACCCGTCACCGCAGGCTCAGTAACGCCTTCAAAGCAGCCGTCGCTGCTCTGGGCCTGAAGCAGGTCCCGCTCAGCCCGGAGCTGGCAGCCACCACATTGACCGCCGTCTACTACCCCGACGGCGTTGACAGCGCACTGCTGGGTTACGTCAGTGCAGCCGGGGCTATCCTGGCCAGCGGCCTGCACCCTGAGATCAGGACACGCTACTTCCGTGTCGGCCACATGGGCGCGGTCAGCCCTTCCGACATACTCGCCACTGTAGGTGCGATCGAGCAAGGGCTGGCCCAGGCGGGGTACAGGTTCGAGGCCGGGGCCGGCCTGGCTGCTGCGCAGGCTGTGCTTGTGGCGTCTGCCTGACCTGTCCACTTTTGAGATAACAGGAGTTGAAATGGTCTGTTACAACAAAGTGAGCGCTGCTACGGTCGCCGAGCTGCGCCGTATCGTTGGTGAAGGCAATGTCTTTCTGGCCGATAGTGATCTTGAGGCAGTGGAACCATATACCCACGACGAGACGGTGGGACTCCGCGCTATGCCAGAGGTGGTGGTGCGTGTCTCCTCGGCTCAGCAGATCGCGGAAATACTCAGACTGGCCCGGCGGGAGCGGATCCCCGTGACGCCGCGAGGGGCTGGTTACGGGCTGAGCGGCGGCGCCGTCCCGGTACTCGGTGGCATCGTCCTTTCCACCGAGAAGATGAACCGTATCCTGGAAATTGACAGAGAAAACCTGATGATCACTGTCGAGCCAGGAGTGATCACGGGCGATATTCACCGCGCGGTGGAAGCCGAGGGGCTGTTCTACCCACCCGATCCGGCCAGCCTCGATTCCTGCACCATCGGTGGAAACATCGCCGAGTGCGCGGGTGGCCCGCGGGCGGTCAAGTACGGGGTGACCCGGCATTACGTATGCGGCCTGGAAGCGGTGCTCCCCTCCGGCGAGATCATCACCTGCGGGGGCAAACTGGTCAAAAACGTCACTGGCTATGACCTGCTCCAGTTATTGATCGGCTCGGAGGGCACACTGGCCGTGGTGACGAAGATCACTCTGCGGTTGCTGCCGCTGCCCCGTGTGCAGGTGGACCTGCTGGCCCCCTTCGACGATTTCCAGGCCGCTGCCGATACCGTCTCCGACATCATCGCCAACCGCATCCTGCCCACCACCATCGAGTTTATGGAGCGGGATAGTGTGTTGGCGGTAGAGCGCCTGAGTCAGAAGGAAGTCCCCTACCACGACGCAGCGGCCCACCTGCTCATCCAGCTTGATGGTAACACCATGGAAGCGGTAGAGGCGGATTACGAACTGGTGGCTGAGCTGTGTCTGAAACATGGGGCGAGGGATGTGCTGGTGGCAAGGGACCGACGCACCCGCGATCGTCTGTGGGAAGCCCGCCGCCTGATCATCGAGGCGCTCAAGCACGAAAGCCCCGTCAACCATATGGAGGATGTTGTCGTCCCGCGCGCGGAGATCCCGGCGCTGCTGAGGGGCATTAAGGAGATCGCTGCGCGGTATGGTGTGCGCATCGTGTGCTTCGGACATGCCGGAGACGGCAACGTGCACGTCAACGTGCTGAAGGATTCCATCCCCGACCGGGAGTGGGAAGCGCTTGTGCCGCAGGTGACCGGGGAGACCTACCGGCTCGCGCTGTCACTCGGCGGGGCGATCACGGGCGAGCATGGTATCGGTGCCACCCGCCGCAACTACCTGCCCCTGGCGTTGGACAACACACAAATCGCGTTGATGCGAGGGATTAAAGCGCTCTTCGATCCCCACAACATCCTGAACCCGGGCAAGATTTTCCCTGAGGACGATGGGCCTCCCTCCCCTGTCTGATTACCAGCTTGCGCTTGCCGAAAGCCCTGCCGCAGGCAGAAGATTCCTGGAAGGCCCTGCCGGCGCCGGGAAAACGACCGCGGGCGTCGCGTACCTCATGCATATGCTGGCCTCTGGTGTTCCTGCCCGCTCCATCCTGGTGCTTGTACCTCAGCGCGTGCTGGCAACCCCTTATTATGATGCTCTGCGCAGCCCGGATGCTGCGGCCGGCGCTCAGGTGACGATCTTCACCATCGGTGGCCTGGCCCAGCGTATGGTTGACCTCTTCTGGCCGCTGGTCGCCCGGGATGCCGGCTTCTCTCATCCGGAGCGTCCGCCCGTCTTTCTCACCCTGGAGACCGCCCAGTACTACATGGCACGCCTGGTACGTCCTCTGCTTGACCAGGGTTACTTCGATTCGGTAGTGATAGACCGCAATCGCATTTACAGCCAGATTCTGGACAATCTGAACAAGGCTGCTGTTGTTGGTTTCCCTAATACCGAGATCGGTGCGCGGCTCAAAGCTGCCCTGGGCAGTGATCAGAGCAGGCGGCGCATTTACGAGGAAGCCCAGGAGTGTGCCGATCTTTTCCGTGCCTGGTGTCTGGCCCACAATCTCCTTGATTTTTCGCTTCAACTGGAGGTCTTCAGGGATCATCTGTGGAAAGGCCACGGTGCTGCTGCCTCCCTGTGTCGTGACTACCTGCTGGGCACCTACACCCATCTGATTGTAGACAACCTGGAAGAGGACGTACCGCTCACCCACGATATTCTGAAGGAGTGGTTGCCTCATTGCCACTCGGCGCTGCTCATATACGACTGGGATGCGGGCTACCGTCGCTTCCTGGGCGCTGATCCGGAGGGTGGCTATACCTTATCTGGGATGTGCGACGAGCGTATTACCTTTGCTTCTTCCTTCGTCACTCTGCCCGGGCTGGAGAACCTGGGCGGGGCGCTGGCTCACAGCCTGAACCGGCTCCCGAGGGAGAAGGCGCAATATGCCGGGATACGCACAGTGTTGAGGCACGAATATCACCGCTACTATCCCCAGATGCTGGACTGGGTTGCCGACGAAATCGCCACACTGGTACGGGAGGAGGGCATCCCACCTGGAGATATAGTTGTGCTTGCGCCCTTTCTGAGCGATGCCTTGCGCTTCTCGCTGATGAACCGGCTTGAGCAGAGGGGCATCCCGTCTCGCTCACACCGCCCTTCGCGGGCCCTGCGAGATGAGCCGGCCACGCGCTGCCTGCTCACTCTGGCGGCGCTTGCGCATCCCTCTTGGGGCATCTCCCCCAGCCGCTTTGACGTCGCCTACGCCATGATGCAGGCTATCGAGGGGCTGGACCTGGTGCGGGCGCAGCTGCTCACCGACATCGTGTATCGGGTCAGGGAGGGTAAGCCCTCGCTCAGCTCGTTCGACCAGATTATGCCGCCTGTACAGGAACGGCTCACTTTCGTGCTGGGGGGAAGATACCAGCGCCTGTACGAGTGGTTGCAGGCCTGCCAGCGCGGCGAGGAAGGGGAGCTCGATCACTTCCTGGCCAGGCTGTTCGGGGAAATGTTGTCGCAGGAGGGCTACGGGTTTCACACCGATTACGACGCAGCGCGCGTGGCGCACGAGTTGATCGAGTCGGTGCGTAAATTCCGCTGGGTGGCCGATGAGAATGTTGTCGCCGGGGGAAAGCTGGGGCAGGAATATCTGAGCATGGTCCGGGATGGCGTGATTGCCGCCCAGTATGTCCTGGGCTGGCAATTCAGGCCGGAGGACGCGGTGCTGCTGGCCCCGGCATATACTTTCCTGATGTACAATCGGCCGGTCGAGGTCCAGTTCTGGCTTGATGTGGGAGGGCAGGGATGGTGGGAGAGGCTTGCCCAGCCACTTACCCACCCCTATGTGCTCAGCCGTCACTGGCCCTCGGGGAAGGTTTGGGGTGATGCCGACGAGGTCGCGGCGCGCAATGATGCGCTTTCTCGCCTGGCCCTTGGCCTGCTGCGCCGCTGCCGACGCCGGGTCTACCTGGCATTCTGCGAGCTGAGTGAACAGGGGTACGAGCAGAAAGGGGCGCTGCTGATGGCGGTCCAGCGTGTATTGTGTTGGATGGATGGAGCGGCCACATGATCTCTTTTGTGCCCAGGCCCAGCCAGCGGGAGGTGCTCAGCTATACCGGGGGGCGTATGGGGGTCGCGGCCGTGCCTGGCAGCGGCAAGACCGTCACCCTCTCGGCGCTGGCCGCCCAACTGGTGTTCAGCGGAGTCCTTGCGGACGACCAGGAGGTCCTGATTGTCACGCTGGTCAACTCGGCAGTAGACAATTTTGCGGCCCGGGTGGCCGGTTTCATCCGCCAGCGTGGCCTGCTTCCCCACCTGGGCTATCGGGTGCGCACGCTGCATGGCCTGGCGCATGACATCGTCCGTGAGCGCCCGGGCCTGGTCGGACTCTCCGAGGACTTTCAGATTGCAGACGAGAGGGAATCGGAGGAGATACTCCAGAACGCGGTAGAGGCCTGGCTGCGTGCCCACCCCCACAGTGCCGATCCCTTCCTGTCCCCTGAGCTGATAGAGAAAAAGAACGCCCCCCGCGACCAGTGGGCTGCCCTGGTGTTGGACACTGTACGCAGTTTCATCCGCCAGGCGAAAGACCTTCAGCTCGCTCCTGACGAGCTGTTGCGGCGTATCTCCCCGTTGTCGGGCCTGGAGGAAACGGACGATGTCTTTCTGTATGCCGGAGAGGGTCATCCGTGGCTGCTGGCCGAGATGTGCTGTGCCATCTACGCCGATTACCAGCACAGCCTGAACTACCGGGGGGCTGTTGACTTTGACGACCTGGTCCGCCTGGCGCTTCAGGCCCTCCAGGCGGATCAGGCGTATCTTGAGCGTCTGCGTTACCGCTGGCCATTTATTCTGGAGGACGAAGCGCAGGATAGCAGTCGCCTCCAGGAGCAGCTCCTGCGTATGCTGGTCGGCCCGACGGGGAATTGGGTGCGCGTGGGTGATCCCAACCAGGCCATCTATGAAACTTTCACCACCGCCAGCCCCTATTTCCTGCGCGATTTTCTGGAGGAGCAGGGAGTCGTCCGTCGTGAGTTGCCTGACTCCGGCCGCTCAACCAGAAGCATTATAGAGCTGGCCAATTTTTTGATTGACTGGACGCGTATGGAGCATCCCGTGGAAGCAGTACGGGACGCGTTGAGGCCTCCCCACATCCGGCCAGTTCCCGCTGGAGACCCGCAGCCCAACCCGCAGGATACTCCTGAGCAGGTTCACATTATTGTCCGCCGTTTTACGCCGCAGGAAGAAGTGCGGGCGGTTGTTGATTCGCTGTGCCGGTGGCTGCCGGCGCATCCTGATAGCACCGTCGCCGTCCTGACCCCCCGCAATCAGCGTGGGTTCGAGGTGGTAGAAGAGTTGAAGAAACGCGGTCTGGAGTATGTGGAACTGCTCCGCAGCACCATGTCCACGCGTCAGGCGGCGGAAGTTTTGGGAGGCATTACACGCTATCTGGCCGACCCTGCATCTCCGGGCAAACTGGCGGCGGCCTACAGAGCGTGGCGTCACCGCGAGCTTGAGGAGCCGGAGAGGCAGAAGCTTGTAAGGGATGTCGCCCAGGTACTGCAACGTTGCCGTCAGGTTGAGGATTTTCTCTGGCCGCGGGCGGGGAGCGACTGGCTGGAGAGGGCGGAGATACTTTCTCCGGAGATAAACGAGCAGTTGGTGGAGTTCCGCGCGCTGGTACGTCGCTGGCATGAGGCAACATTGTTGCCCGTTGATCAACTGCTGCTCACACTTGCCCAGGAGCTTTTTAACGAGCCGCCGGATCTGGCGCTGGCCCACAAACTGGCCGCTCTGTTGCGCAGGGCAGGCGAAAGCCATCCCCAGTGGCGTTTGCCGGAGTTGTCGCAGGAGCTGATGACCATTGCCCGCAATGAACGGCGCTTCCTGGGGCTGAGCACGGAGGACACCGGCTTCGATCCAGACCAGTATAAAGGTAAGGTTGTGGTCGCCACTGTTCATAAAGCCAAGGGGCTGGAGTGGGATCGGGTTTACCTGATGTCGGTTAACAATTACGACTTCCCCTCCGCCCAGCCTGGTGACCAGTTCATTTCCGAAAAGTGGTTCGTGCGCGATGGACTGAACCTGGAGGCAGAAGCACTGGCACAGTTAGCAGCGCTCCACAACTGGGGGGCTTACGAGGAGGGGGTGGCGACGCAGAGAGCGCGTCTGGACTATGTCGCCGAAAGGTTACGTCTTCTGTATGTGGGTATTACCCGTGCCAGGAGGGAGCTTATCATAACCTGGAACAGCGGTCGGCAGGGGGATTGTCGGCCGGCGCTTCCATTCCTTGCGCTGCGGGCATTTTGGGAGAAGAGGGTATCCTCGCAGAGTGAGGGGGAAGAGGTGGTATGAGTTTACCTGCGGATTTTCAGTTCAGCCAGTCCAGTCTTCAGGACTACGTGGACTGCCCCCGGCGCTTTCAGCTCCGTTATATCCACCAACTGGCATGGCCTGCCATTAGGGCGGAGCCGCCTTTAGAATACGAGCGTTATCTCCAGCAAGGCCGCTTTTTCCACCGTCTTGTTCACCAGCATATGCTGGGCATTCCGCCGTCGCGACTGTCAGCTCAGATCACAGATGAGGAGTTGGGCCGCTGGTGGCGTAACTATCTGGAACACGGGCCGGCCGATCTGCCGCAGGCTCGCTATGTTGAGGTGCTCCTATCTGCGCCGCTGGGTGGTTATCGCCTGGTGGCGCAGTATGACTTGATCGCTCTGGAACCCGGTGGGAGGGCGGTGATTGTGGACTGGAAGACCTCGCGCCGTCGTCACGAGCGGGCCTGGCTGGCCGGTCGCCTGCAGACGCGGGTCTATCTCTATCTTTTGGTAAGGGCTGGTCGCGAGTTTAACGGTGGCCGGGAGTTTGCTCCAGAGCAGGTGGAGATGGTGTACTGGTTCACCGAATTTCCTGTCGCTCCCGAGCGCTTTGTCTACCATACTGCTCAGTATCAGGAGGACGGGAGCTATCTGGGCGAGCTTATCAGGGAGATAGCAGGGCGCAGGGAGAGCGTTTTCCCTCTCACCACGGAGGAGCGGCACTGTCTTTTTTGCCACTACCGCTCGTTTTGCCAGCGCGGCACCAGGGCCGGTCTGCTCGATGAGGCGGAGGAGCCAGAGGACGATGACTTTGGTCTGACGTTCGACCTGGAGCAGCTCACCGGGTTTGAGTATTGACCTGTCCTGTCTGGCCAGCAGGGCATGTTTCACGTGAAACATATGCTGCCGTCCGGTGAGTCATGCTCACCGTCCTGCTCTCAACTGCTTTTCACATGCGGCCCGCATCACCTCTGATGGAGCTGGCTGACCGGTCCATATCTCGAAGGCCAGCGCTCCCTGCTCCACAAGCATCCCCAGCCCATCAATGGTCTGCGCACCAGATTTTCTTGCCTGTCGCAGCAGCGATGTTTCCAGCGGGTTGTAGACCAGGTCGAATACGGTCAGACGTGATGGTACCGGCACTCCAGCAGGCCAGATAGACCCCTGCACATCAGGCCACATACCAACTGTGGTCGTGTTTACCAGCAGCTCAGCGCCGTCGGCAGCGGTGACCAGGGACTCCGGCGTAAGCTCCTGGGCCGTCAGTCTGGGATCGCCCAGGTCTGAGATGAGTCTCAGGGCGCGTTCCAGGGTGCGGTTAAGTACTGTGATCTGGACGGCACCTGCTGCCAGCAGCCCGCGTACCACAGCCCTGGCCGCACCACCGGCTCCCACGACGATGACGCGCGTCCCCTGTGGCTCGAACCCTCCCCGGCGCAGGGCATTGATAAAACCCTGCGCGTCCGTGTTGTACCCGCTGACGGTCGCCGTGGCGTCCGGACCGCGAGTGATGAGGATGGTGTTGACCGCGCCGATCGCGGCGGCCTCAGGAGCGGTGGAATCAAGCACGGGCATCACACTCTGCTTGTGGGGCACGGTAACGTTGGCACCGCGAAAGCCAAGCGCTACCAGACCGCGCACGGCCGCCTCCACCATGCCGGGCGCGACCGGGAGCGGCACATAGCGCCAGTTCAGCCCCAGCGCCTCGAAGGCTGCGTTGTGCATGGCTGGCGACAGGCTGTGCTCCACCGGCCAGCCGATCACGCCGACAAGCTGTGTCCGCCCGTCAATCATTTACCCTCTGCTCAATAGATGTCTGACCACTTCAACTGCCTCATTGGCGTTCTCGGCGTACCCATCCGCACCGATGAGCTGTGCCCACTCGAGGCTGGCAGGCGCGCCGCCGACGATGACCTTGACTTCGTTGCGCAGACCGGCTTCCTCAAGCGCTTTGATCACTACCTCCTGATTGCGCATTGTCGTGGTCAGCAGCGCCGACAGCCCGACAACATCGGCACCGACCTCCCGTACCTTGGCCACGAAAACGCTGGCCGGTACATCCACGCCCAGGTCGTGCACCCGGAATCCTGCCGCCCCCAGCATCGTCGCCACCAGGCTCTTACCGATCTCGTGAATGTCCCCCTCGACGGTGCCAATAACAACGGTGCCGGGTACCTGCTGCTGCTCCTGCCGCGCCAGCAAAGCTGGTTCAAAGACCTGCATGGCGGCCTTCATCGCCTCGGCAGCCATCACAAGGTCTGGTATGAAGTAGTCACCATTCTCGTAGCGCTCGCCCACGAGCTGCATACCCGGGTTCAGCCCCTGTTCGATCGCCACAAGTGGGGCGATACCGGCCTCAAGTGCCTGTGCTGCCAGTGTCCGTGCCAGTTCAGGGTCGCCATTGACCACTGCCTCTTGCAACCGGATGAGCATTTCCTCCATCTTTCCCTCCGTGATTATTCGGTAGCGGCTGCGGGCAGGCGCTCCATGCCAGCCGCCCGGGCTGCTCGCAGCGTGATCCGGAGTAGTTCTCGCAATACCTCGGGAGGCCGTTCCTTTGGCCGGTAGGCAGCGAGCACCTCCTCGACGCGGCGGGCAGCCCTTTCGGTGGTGCTGAGACTGCCCTTTTCCTCCCATGCGCTGCGGAAATCGCGGTCTATCACCGATGTGGGGATAAACAGCTCCTCACGGAACCAGCGGCGTGTGTGTGGGAGGCTCAAGAAATTGCCCGCATGTCCTGCCTGACGGATGATGTCCAGGGCCAGCGGAGTTCCGCGCTCGACGAACCCGGCCACCAGCCGTCTGGCCATCCCGATGATCTCGGCGTCGATCACCAGCTTTTCCAGGCTGAAGCAACTCTCGAAGTCGAGCATCCCCGGCCCGGAAATCATATTGATTCCCGCCAGCGCTCCGAGTATCGCGCCGATGCCGGATTCCAGTCCGCATTGGGCATCCACAACCTTGGCATCCGACATTCCCAGGTAGGCGTGGGTGGGCAGCCCCAGGGATTTGCCCACTTCCGCGCAGGCACAGTCTATCATCACCGTTTCTATTGCACCCATGGGGGTCGTGCCGGTACGCATATCGAAGGCTGCCGGGCTGGCGCCCCAGACAATCGGTGCCCCGGGGTTGGCCAGTTGGTGGATGGTAATGCCGCTCAGGCATTCGGCTGCGTGCTGGACGACGATGCCCAGGAGCGTGACCGGGCCCGTGGCACCTGCAAGCGGCATACTGACCAGCTCCGCCGGCACCCTGTGATGAGCGCAGTCAATCAAATTCTCACACGTGATCTCAGACCACTGGAGCGGAGGAGAGGGGCAGACATCGAAAACGGCGCGCGGCTTCTCCTGGAGCGCTTCTTCGCTCCCCGCCGTTGCCACCAGCAGTTCTTTCATGGTGTGCCAGGTTGCGATCCCGAACGCCCCGGTGATCACCGGCTTATCGGTATAGCACAACACCAGGTACAGCCGGTACAGGTCGGCGATCTCCTGGGGCACGTCTGCGCACACGAGGGAAGTGGCGACTGCGTCCAGGACCTCCAGGCCATCGGCCAGTTTGATGAAGCGGATGCAGTCGGATGTGAGCGGCGGGCGGGAGCGGCCGCTGTGTGGGTCAAGAATCTCAATGGCAGCTGATCCGGGATCGAAGTGCACCGCGTCTCCGCCGTAATGGACTACCGCCCTGCCTCCGGCATCATGAAGTTCAAATGAGGAAGGGACTGTTTCCAGTGCCTGGTGGACCAGTTCGTTTGGGATGTGTGCCACCCTGCGCTCAAACTCCACTCTGGCGCCGTGTCCGGCCAGCAAATGGAGTGCCCGGGCAGAGTGGATAAGCACTCCCGGTTCCTCCAGCAGGGCGCAGGCTTCGTCCAGGATGCGTGCGATGGTCTCAGAGGATAGAAATTGTAATCGCGGTCTCATGGCAGAACGTAGCCTCCATCGCGGTCCACTCTTGGGGACGCGGGTTCACAGGGCTATGAACTCTCAACTCCGGCTTTCGGCTCCTGTCCTCCCTATGGCTTTCAGCCGTTCCTGAAGGAGGCCATATCCGCCCTGGCGCAGGAGGTAGGAGGCCAGGTAGAGTTTCCGCTCCTCCGTGGAATATGCATGCAGTCTGGTCAGGTACTCATCAACCTGCTCCGGGGTGTGGATGGCAGAGGCATGGGCGAACAGGCGTACCTGGCGCTCCAACTCCTCTACAGGGAGGTGGGTTGCCTGGTCGAGAAGAGAGGCATGGCCAGAGAGAAGGCTCCGGTCTATCTGTTCCCTGCAGAACTGCTGAAAGCGGTTATAGAGGTCAGATAGAGAGAGAGAAACAGCCCGGTCGTCGGGGGTCAGTGGCTGGAGAAGGTTAACGCGGGTGCGGAGGAGAGCCTGCCAGCCGGCGCCTACCCCCAGGGCCAGAAGATAAGGGCTGGTCGGCGGGGGACTGATGGAGCGCACCAGGGCAAAAACCAGCAGGGCGAAAGCGATGTTTACACCGAGCAGCAGAACGCTCCAGCCGCTCCGCAACGCCCGGCGGATGTCACTGTGGAAGGTCTGAATAACTTCGGTCAGGGCCCAGAGGAAAGCAAGCACCGCTACGAGCAGATAGGGGCCCAGCGCTGTTGCCACATCCTTCACGTCCATCACGGATGCCTTCCACACCATTTATCGCATCGCACGCTTTGTGCGTTGTTTATACCCGCTCTGCTTCCTGGCGTCCACGGGCGGTGAGGAAGACCTGTTGCCATCCCTGGAGCGTCCGGATTTCGACCAGCCCCTCCCGTTCCATGGTCTGCAAGACTGGCCGGATTTCGTCCGGTAAGGAGAGCGTGACGGCTGCCAGTTCGGTGAAAAGGGCTGGCCCACCCCGGCGCAGGACCCTCAGAATATCCCGCCGCAGTTGCTCTGAGCGAGGAGACCCCGTCTCCGCTGTTCCTTTAGCCTGCTTCAGCTCCCGTGAGATGTTCTCCAGCTTCTCCTGTGAGGATTTGAGTGCCTCCGCTTCCGGGACGTCCCCTTGTGCGCAGTAATTGACCACAATCTGACTCAATTGTACGGAAATCTCGGCCAGGGTTCTGATGACCTCAGCCGGCAACGTCCCTGGTGCGCGGGCTCCCTCAGTAGTATCTGGACCGGTCATTGTCCCACCCCCTATACCTGCAGTCTGGCCCATACGTGCACCTGAACATATCCAAAACGGTGACCTGTCTTGGGCGCGCATTCCGGATGCCGGCGCGAGGGAATCCCTTCCCTCACCCCTGATTAAGAACCTGTCCGGAAATCGTAACCGACGCATCCCTATACGGTTTTTCGGACAGGTTCTGAGAACCGGACATAGGGGGCGCATCCGAAGCGCCCACTTTCGACTCATCCGGTAATCACCTACCCGGCTGCCTGTTGTCGTATGCTGATTGGAAATCAACCTTTACGGGCGCCCGCGGCGCCGGGCGTCGCCCTGCGCCGATGCTGAAACAGCGGTCGGCGCAGGCCGACCGAAGGCCTGCGGCCCAAAGTGGGCAACTTCAGTCGGCAGGGGTAGGCAGTTACCTTCCCGCTGTGCCCTCAATTCCTGGCGGCCCAACCACTACCATTTTACAACGTCGGCCGGTAAATAGCAATCAGGCAACGGCCGCCTGTGCCGAGGCTTTCAGCACCCGCCCGACTAACTGGCTGCCCAGGATCGCCAGGCCGTCAATAGGCAGGTAGTGCGGAGACGTGTCCTCAAAGAGCACCTGAGCCTGCGATGGCAACTCTTCATCTCCTGCCCAGTATACCAGAGCCAGGTGCACGCGCGGGAGAACGGTAAAGGAATAGCCTGCGTCGCCGAGGTTCAGTGGGCGGCCTCCCAGCATCTCGGCGGCTCTGCGGAAGGCTCTTATCCCGCCTCCCAACTCGCGTACCAGGCGGTCACCGGAGTAGCTCTGGAAGGCGCGCACGTAAAACGTGCCACCCGGCAGCTCACGGAAGCTTACCCAGCGGCCGGAAGGGGTTGTGCCATCGGCCGTGACCAGGTAGGTCAGCAGCAGGCTCTGAATGAACGCAGGAGCCTCTTTACCGGTGCCGGCTTCGCGCACCAGGAAGTCGTGGTGAGAAACGATGTATCCCTGGTTGAAGAAAGTCAGGCGAAAATTGCCTTCCTGGTCCAGCTCACATCCGCTGTAGAGTGCCAGCTTACCAGGTTTGATCTGGCGCAGCTTTGCACGTGCGCCCGCTACAATGGCTGTGAGCTGGTCAGCCCACTCCTGTGCATGTCGGCCAGGCTCATCCTTCTCCTGCATTTTCGATCAACCTGAGGAACTCCTCCCATTCCTCACGAAAGAAGTGCACCGTGACGAAGCCCAGCTCCAGGTGGTACGTTGTCTCACCATCCGGCTCTTCAGAGCGCCACACGCTGAAATTCTCGGTTTCGGACAGGATGTCAATTGCAGGTTCTTGCATCGCTCAGCCTCCATAAAATAGATTAACGGCGCAGACGTTTGAGCACGTCGGCCAGTTCCGGGGGGAGCGGGGCTTCGAGCGCCACTTCCTCACCGGTGATGGGGTGGGTGAAGCGCAGCCTGGCAGCATGGAGGAAATGACGTCCCTGGAGCAGGCGCTGGCGACGGTGACCGTACACTTCGTCGCCCACGACAGGATACCCCAGCCAGGCCAGGTGTACTCTTATCTGGTGGGTGCGGCCGGTGATCGGACGCACTTCCAGCAGGGTATGTTCTGCGAAGTATTCGGCGACACGGTAGATAGTGCGGGCCTGCCTCCCGCTGTGGGTGACCATCATGCGTTTACGCCTCACACTGTCCCGGCCGATTGGCACTTCGATGATCCCTTCGGGGGGCTGTACCTGGCCTTCGACCAGTGCCAGGTAAGTCTTTGTTACCCCTCGCCGCTTGAACTGACGTTGCAATGCCGCGTGGGTTGCTTCATCTTTAGCGACCACGATCAGACCGGAGGTGTCTTTATCCAGTCGGTGGACGATGCCGACCCGTTCCGGGCCGCCGACCCCGGCGATCCCGGGATAGCGGGCCAGCAGAGCGTTGACGAGGGTGCCGCCAGTGTGTCCCGGGGCGGGGTGAATCACCAGCCCGGCCGGCTTATTGACCACCAGGAGTGTGGCATCCTCATAGATTATATCAAGCGGTATCGCCTCAGGGAGAATCTGGGTGGAAGGCTGGGGGGGAAGTTGAACGGAGATCTTTTCTCCAGCCTGGACGCGATACCCTGGTTTGGCGGTTTTGCCGTTGACTGTGACTGCGCCGGTTTTGATGAGGCGCTGAACCGCTGCGCGTGTCAGGTGGGGCACACTTGCCGTGATGACTTTATCCAGCCGCTCACCGCTCTGCTCCGGTGCCGCGACAAAAAATATGGTAGAAGGAACGGCCTCAGTTGCCGCCATCTCCGACCACCTGATGGCTGGTGCGCTTTGCCTGTTCCTCCCACAGCATTAACAACACGAGCAGCCCCACCCCGGCAACAATGGCGCTATCGGCCAGATTAAAGATGGGCCAGTGATGCATGGGCCAGAAATTCAAATCAATGAAGTCGGTCACACGCCCCTGGCGCAGCCGGTCTATCAGGTTGCCTGCGGCGCCTCCCAACTGGAATCCCAGCGCCACCCGCATAAGCCATTGGCCATCCGTCACATGCCTGTAGCAGGCCAGGATGGTCACGATAACGATAATAGCCACTCCGATAAATAAGTCACCCCACCCGGGGAGGAGGCCGAACGCAACCCCTGTGTTGGTAACGTGCGTGATGCGTAAAATCGGGGTCAACCAGGGGAGCAATTCACGCGATTCTCCTTCACCCAATCGGGCAGCCACCAAATGCTTGGTGACCTGGTCGGCGAGCACAACAAATGCTGCCACAATGAGTAGTAACAGCAAGCCCGGTTTGCGTTGTTTCAACTCGTTGTCCTCGTGCTGGCCTGTTCCTTGCGGGATTGACACTCCAGGCAATATCTCACATAGGGCAGCGCCTCCAGACGGGCCCGATCAATTCTGGCGCCGCAGGCCTCACAGAGGCCGTAGGTGCCGTTGTCAAGTCTGGCAAGAGCCTGTTCCACTTCTTCCAGTGTGGCTTCGATTTTGCGCTTAAGAGCCACCCCCACCGTCTGCTCGAAGGCTTCTGTGGCATCGTCGGCGATATGGTTGCGGTAACCGATGCTGTCGTACTCGGCTGCATCGAGGCTTTCCAACTGTGCCATCAATTTAGCCCGCTCTTCCAGCAGTTCCTGTCTTGCCCATTCGTATGAGAATGACATGGCACCCTCCTGAGCCTTGTACCCCTTTATGTTTATTCTACCTTACCCTATCCGAAATGGCAAGTACAATTTCGACGGCATGTAGGACAACTGCTCGCAGTTGTCCTACTGCCGTTACTTGCGAATACGCTTTTTCCGTGGTATAATTAGAACAAAAGTTCTAATTCGCAGTTTTCCAGCGCGTCAAATCAAATGATAATGTTACCGGGGAGGGATGGTTCTATCAAATGATAATGTTACCGGGCAGTGCCAGGAGGAGGACGGATTTGAAGGCACTGCAAGGTTTGGAATACGTCTTCGGTGAC
>Ga0209101_1000129_pt1 | contig 62112 bp, 44 predicted proteins | sample ConPoolayeCmetaG_FD_185481 | JGI IMG/M metagenome (GOLD analysis project Ga0209101, IMG submission 185481) | Hot spring microbial mat communities from California, USA to study Microbial Dark Matter (Phase II) - Cone Pool mat layer C metaG... ... | reverse complement strand
CCCCAGCCTGGGCCAACGCCTGGCCGAAGAGCTGGACTGCGCGGTGCTGGCGATGCGCTACCCGGTGCTGGAGGATTTCGCCGCCGACCTGACGATGACCCTCTATGACCGCCTGTTGGAGAAACGCCAACCCCTGCCCCAGGCCCTCCAACTGGCCCTGGCCGACACGCCGTGCCCGGCCGCCGGCATCTATGCCCCGACCTTCTCCCGCGCCACGCCGATCCTCTTTGGCCTGCGCGCCGCCGACCTGCGCCTGCACGCCCCGCCCCGCCCCGCCGACTTCTCGCTGCCGCAGACCGGCCTGTTCCGCTTCCCGCCCCCGTCCGAGCGGTTCGTGGGCCGCGTCATGCCCCTGCTGCGGGCCAGCGCGGCCCTGGCCCCAGAGAGCGACCGGACCGGCGTGCTCTTTTACGGCATGGCCGGGGCCGGCAAGACCACCTGCGCCCTGGAACTGGCCTATCGCTACGACCCCCAGTACCTGGAGCGCTTTACCGCCTTTGCCTGGCACAAGGCCCCCGACGAGGGGCACGACATCGCCGGCGCGCTGGTCCAACTGGCCATGTCGCTAGAGGAGCAACTGCCCGGCCTGGAGCTGGTGGGCCTGCTGGACGACCCGCAGACATTCCGCCGCCAGGCCCTGCCCCGCCTGCGCGCCCTGCTGGAACGAGAGGCCATCCTGATCGTGCTGGACAACCTGGAGGGGCTGCTCACCGCGCGCGGCGACTGGCGCGACCCGCGCTGGGGCGAGCTGCTGGACGCGCTCCTGGACCACCAGGGCCTCTCCCGGCTGGTGCTCACCTCCCGCCGCCTGCCCACCACCCTGGCGCGTCATCCCCGCCTGCTGGCCGAGGCCGTCCACGCCCTCAGCTTCCCGGAGAGCGTGCTCCTGGCCCACCAGTTGCCGCACCTGAGGGAGCTATTCCAGGACCAGGCCGGGCGCGAGAGGCTCCAGCGCATCCTGGCCGCCGCCCAGGGCCACCCCAAGCTCCTGGAACTGGCCGACAGCCTGGCCGCCGATACGGCCAGGCTGGACGCCCAACTGGCCCGCGCCGAACGCGCCGCTCTCCCGGCGGCCATGACCGACGCCGCCCGCCTGGCCTTCTTTGACGGCGAGAGCGCGCTGCCCGAGGCCGGCTTCATGGACAAGCTGCGCCGCTGGACCGACGGCGTGGCCCAGACCCTCAGCCCGACCGCCCGCCTCCTGGCCCAGTTCCTGGCCCGCCTGGAAGACGAGGACCGCACCTACAGCGTGGTGGCGGCCAACTGGGAGGACTTTCTCCGGCGCCTGGCCGATGAGGACGTAGGGGCGATCCCTCGCGGTCGCCCCGGCGGGCCGGGGCAAGACCTGCCCCTGCCCGCCGCCCTGGACCAACTGGCCCGATCCGGCCTGATCGAGGTCGAAGACATCCCGGCCCAGGGCATACAACTCACCCCGGAGGGCCTGAACACCCTCCTGCCCCTCCTGGCCGCCGGGAACCCCCAGGTGGCCGCCCTCCTGGCCGACCCCCAGGGCGCAGACCTGCAAGCCCTCCTGCCCCACCTCCAGGCCGCGCTGTCCAACCCCACCGATCCCGCCCTGCAAGCCTGGCTCCGCGATCAGCAGGCCCGGCAGGCTGATTACCGCTACCGCCTCCACCCCGGCGTGGCCCAGGCCCTGCTGGAGACCTGCCCCCCCGCCGTCCAGGCCGCCGCCGACATCGAGCTGGGGAACTACTTCCTGGCGATGCTCCAGTACGGCCTGGAGACCGAGCTGCAGGGCGGCGGGCCGCTGGTGGTGCTGGGCGCGCGCCGCGCCGCCCCCTACCTGCTGCGGCGGGGGCGCTGGGAGGAAGCCTCCATCGCATTAGAAAAGATGATCCAGCGAGATACCAGCCCGGCGGCGCTGGCCCTGGCCCTCCCCCTCCTGCGCCACATCGCCGAACAGACCCAGGGCACACCCGAGGGCCTGGAAAACGCCGGCGTGCTGGCCAACGCCCTGCTCAAGGCCGGCCGCCACGCCGAGGCCGAGGCCGCCCTGCGCGACCTGGTGGCCCGCGCTGCCGCCCAGGGCGACTACCGGCTGGCCTCGGCCCTTGCCAGCGATCTGTTCAACCTGCTCCGGGACACCGGCCGCTACCAGGAGGCCCTCCGGACGGCGGAGGAGATGGCCGACTACACCCGCCGCGCCGGGCTGGGGCCGTGGACGCAGTTGCTCGACGAGGCCATGCGCCTGCAGGCCCTGAACGCCCTGGGTCGCTACGAAGAGGTGCTGGCGGCGGTGGAGGGGCATCGCCCCCGGCTGCGGGACCTGCCGGAGCGCAGCGCGGCAGAGGAGACTGCCAGCCCGTGGAACGTGCGCGAGACCCTGCTGGACACCGGCCGCTCAGCCGCCCTGCGCCTGGAGCGGTGGGAGGCGGCCCTGGCCCTCAACGCCGAGATCGTGGACTACCAGCGGGCGCGCGGCGCGGACCCGGTGGAGCTGGCCCGCACGCGCTTTAACGACTACGGCCCGCTCCTGAGCCTGGGCCGCTACAAAGAGGCCCGCGCCCTGCTGGAGTATTGCCGGGACGCCTTTGAGCGCGCGGGCGATGCGGCCGGCCTGGGCAAGGATTACAGCGCGCTGGCCGACCTGGAAGACCAGGAAGGCCGCCCGGCCGCCGCCGTCCGCTTCGAGCAGGCCGCCCTGCGCTATGCGTACCAGGCCGGCCAGCCGGAGGACTGCGCCATCAGCCATCACAACCTGGCGAACTACCTGGCGCGGGCCGGCGGCGCGCCGGAGGCCAGCCTGGCCCACCGGCTGGCGGCCGGCGTCATCTGCCTGCAATGCGGCTCCGGCCAGTTGGACGTCACCATCCACAACCTGGCCCTCTCGTTCCGGGCCTACCGGCCGCCCGCGCCGCCGTCCTTTGAGCAGGTCTGCGCCGCCGTGGAGCAGGTGCCCGGCGTGCGGCTGCGCGCCCTCTTTGCCCGCCTGCCGGCCCCCTTCCCGGACGGGGACACCGCCATCCAGGCCGTGTGGGAGATGGCGCTGGCGGAACAGCGGCGGGCGGCGGGGCAATGGGCGGAGACCCTCCGCCGGTTCGAGCCGCTCCTGCAGGGCATCGCGGCGGTGGCCCTGGGCGACGACCGGCCCCGCGCCGAGATCGAGGCCCTGCTGCCGCAACTGGAGGAGCGCGGCTGGCGCATCGCCGACGCCGTGCGCCGCATCTGGGCCGGCCAGCGCGATGCCGCCGCCCTCACAGCGGGCCTGGATGACCAGGACACCGCCCTGGTGCAGCGGGTCCTGGAGCTGCTGGCCCCCGCGTAACGGAGACCCTTCGGGTTTGGGAAACCCGAAGGGTCTGGCCCCCTACTTGACGCGCGCGGCCCGACCGCGTATACTGTAGGTGTAGGACAGCCTTCCAGGCTGTCCAGGCAGGCTGGAAAGCCTGCCCTACAGTTTCTCCGCGCTCGGCGGTCGCAGACCGCCGAGGAGCAGATGGGACAGCCTTCCAGGCTGTCCAGGCAGGCTGGAAAGCCTGCCCTACAGTTTCTCCGCGCTCGGCGGTCGCAGACCGCCGAGGAGCAGATGGGACAGCCTTCCAGGCTGTCCAGGCAGGCTGGAAAGCCTGCCCTACATTCGGATAGGCACCTGGCCGGGTTTCCCGCCTGAAGGCTCGACCCCGGAACGTTATACCCGCCGAGACGCGGGTCGCAGACCCGCTTTGAGCCATCGGCCAGACAGACGCGGGTCACCCAGTCCGGCCCCCGGCCCAGGCCGGACTGGGTGGGCCTGGCCGACCCGCCTGGAGCTGAAACGAGTCACGCCCCACGCACCACGAACAACCAGCAACGAGCAACAAGCAACCAGCAACAAGCAACCAGCAACCAGCAACCAGCAACAAGTAACAAGATTGGAGAAGCACAACCGTCATGACCCATCTCAACCCCACCCCCTTTGAGTTCTGGTCGGTCTGGAGTGTGATCCTGGTGGCGGTGGCGGCCCTGGCCTACGCCGCCTTCCTGGCCTGGCAAACCTTCAAGGCCGACACCGGCACGCCCAAGATGCAACAGATCGCCAAAGCCATCAATGACGGAGCCACAGCCTACCTGAACCGCCAACTGCGCAGCATCATCTGGCTCATCGGCCTGCTGGTGGTGGCCCTGTTCCTCACCGCCTACCTGGCCCGGCTGGCCCCGGAGGCCCAGGAGATGGGCCTGGATAACCTGGTGGTGGCCCTGGGCCGCGCCGGGGCCTTCCTGATGGGCTCCACGTTCTCTATCCTGGTGGGCCGCCTGGGGATGACCATCGCCGTGAAGGGCAACATCCGGGTGGCCTCGGCCGCGCGCTTTAGCTTCAACGACGCCCTGCGCATCGCCTATCGCTCCGGCACCGTCACCGGGATGCTCACCGACGGCCTGGGACTCCTGGGCGGCACGCTCATCTTTATCATCTTTGGCAAGGCCGCCCCGGAGGCCCTGCTGGGCTTTGGCTTCGGCGGGACGCTGGTGGCCCTGTTCATGCGCGTGGGCGGCGGCATCTACACCAAGGCCGCCGACGTGGGCGCGGACCTAGTGGGCAAGGTGGAGCACGGCATCCCGGAGGACGACCCCCGCAACGCCGCCGTCATCGCCGACCTGGTGGGCGATAACGTGGGCGACTGCGCCGGGATGGCCGCCGATATTTTCGAGAGTTATGAAGTCACCATCGTCTCGGCCATGATCCTGGGCCTGGCGATCCAGCCCTTCGAGCTGAAATGGATCGTCTTCCCCCTGCTGGTGCGGGCCATCGGCGTGATCTCTTCTATCATCGGGACCTACGCCGTCTCCTGGTGGCCCACCAAAGGCGACGCCTTCAAGGCCATGGACCTGAGCTACGACCTGTCGTCGTTCATCTCCACCACCAGCTTTCTGCTCCTGGCGATCTTTTACGTGGGGGATCTGCGGGTCTTTGCCGCCACCGCCGCCGGCATCCTGCTGGCCGTGGGCTTTAACAAGTACACCGGCTACTTTACCCACCCGGAAAAGAACCCGGTGCGCGAGATCGCCCGCTCCACCCGCACCGGCTCCGCCACCACCATCCTCACCGGCCTCTCCGTGGGCTACGAGAGCACCGTCTGGGCCATCCTGATCATCGCCCTCACCATCGCCGCCGCCATCCTGGTCTACACCGTCTCGTTCAGCGCGGCGGTGGGCTATGCCATCCTGGGCGTGGGCGCGCTCCTGGTGCCCCTCGTCGGCTTTTTGGTGTGGCGGAAGAGCAAACAGATTGACCTGGGCATCTTTAGCGCGTTGGGCGTGATCGCGGTGACGCTGATCGTCTACTCGTTCAAGGCGGCCCCGCCCGGCCCCAACCAGATCACTCTCATCCTCTACGCCGTGGCGATGACCGGCATCGGGATGCTCTCCCACACCGGCAACAACGTCTCCATGGACACCTTTGGGCCGATTGCGGACAACGCCAATGGCATCGGCGAGATGGCCGGCCTGGACCCGAAAGCGCGCCAGATCATGGCGGATTTGGACGCCGTGGGCAATACCACCAAAGCCATCACCAAGGGCATCGCCATCGCCTCGGCCGTCATCGCCGCCGTCTCGCTCTTTGGCAGCTTTATCACCGACGCGAACAAGGTGAACGCGGAGTTGGGGTTGCCGGCCATCACGGGCATAGACATCGCCGACCCGCGCGTCTTTATCGGGTTGCTCATCGGCGGCGCGCTGCCGTTCCTGTTCAGCAGCCTGATCATCCGGGCGGTGGGCCGGGCGGCCGGCCTGGTCGTGCAGGAGGTACGGCGGCAGTTCCGCCTCCCCGGCGTCCTGGAAGGGACCAAGATGCCGGATTATGCCCAGGCGGTGGACATCTGCACCCGGGCCGCCCAGAAGGAGCTGATCAGCCTGGCCCTGCTGGCCGTCCTCACCCCGGTCGCGGTGGGCTTTTTGCTGCAACTGGAGGCTCTGGGCGGTTTCCTGGCCGGCATCATCCTGGTGGGGCAACTGCTGGCCGTGTTCATGGCCAACGCCGGCGGGGCCTGGGATAACGCCAAGAAGATCATCGAGGACGGCCTGTACGGCGGCAAAGGCTCAGAGGCGCACAAGGCATCGGTGGTGGGCGATACCGTGGGCGACCCGTTGAAGGACACGGCCGGGCCGGCCCTCAACCCGATGATCAAGGTGGTGAACCTGGTCTCGCTGCTCATCGTGCCGCTCATCGTGGCCCAGCGCGGCCAGATGAACCCCCTGGTCATTGGCGTGGCGTTGGCGGCAGTGCTCGTCATCGTGGGGGCCATCTGGTACAGCAAGAAAGAGGCGTTCGGAGGTGTGAGCGAGGGGGAGAAGGGGTAAGACGGAAGACGGAAGACGGAAGACGGAAGACGGAAGACGGAAGACGGAAGATGGAAGATGGAAGATGGAAGATGGAAGATGGAAGATGGGGGTGTTACATTGCGCTTTCCTCGTTCGTGCGGCATCCTGTTGCACCCCACCTCGCTCGCCGGGCCATACGGCATCGGCGACCTGGGTGACGCGGCCTATCGCTTTGCCGATTTCCTGGCCGAAAGCGGGCAGACCATCTGGCAGGTCCTGCCCCTGGGTCCCACCGGCTATGGCGACTCGCCGTACCAGTGCTTCTCGGCCTTTGCCGGGAACCCGTTGCTGATCAGCCCGCACCGACTGCTGGCGGAGGGCCTGCTCGACGCGGCAGACCTGGCCGAGACGCCCCCCTTCCCGGCGAAGCAGGTGGATTATGGCCGGGTTATCCCCTGGAAGTGGGCCTTGCTACACCGGTCTTACCAGCTCTTTCAGACTCGCGCGACACGGGCGCAGCAAGACGAACTGTGGGCTTTTTGCGAACGCAACGCCGCCTGGCTGGACGATTACGCCCTGTTCATGGCCCTCAAGGAACACCACGGCGGGGGCGTATGGACGGCCTGGGACCGGGCTATCGCCACCCGCCAGGCGGCGGCCCTGGCCTATTGGCGGGATAAGCTGGCCGATGCCATCCAGGAGCAGCGGTATCGCCAGTGGCTCTTTTTCCGCCAGTGGAGCGCGCTCAAGACCTATGTCCATGCTCGTGGCATCCGCTTCCTGGGCGACATCCCCATCTTTCTGGCCCATGATAGCGCGGACGTGTGGGCCAACCCGCATCTGTTCTATCTGGACGAGGCCGGCGAACCAACCGTAGTGGCCGGCGTGCCGCCGGACTATTTCAGCGCCACCGGCCAGCTCTGGGGCAATCCCCTCTACCGCTGGGAGGTGCTGGCCAGCGATGGATATGCCTGGTGGCTGGCCCGGTTCCGCGCCGTTCTGGAGCTGGTGGACCTGATCCGGCTGGATCACTTCCGGGGCTTTGAGGCGTATTGGGAGATCCCGGCCGGGTCGCCCACAGCCGAGACCGGCCGGTGGGTCCCGGGGCCGGGGGCGGACCTGTTCCGCCACCTGAAGGATAAGTTGGGCGAACTGCCCATCGTGGCCGAGGACCTGGGGGTGATCACGCCGGCGGTGGAGGCCCTGCGCGATGAGTTCGCCTTCCCGGGGATGAAGGTCCTCCAATTCGCTTTCGCCTCCGATGCCGCCAACCCCTTTTTGCCGCACAACTATACCACGCCCAACTGCGTGGTCTACACCGGCACCCACGATAACGACACGGCCCTGGGCTGGTTCCGCTCGTCCAGCACGCCGGCGGAACGGAGCTATGCCTTGCGCTACCTGGGCACAGACGGCACAGACATCGCCTGGGACCTGATCCGGCTGGCCTATGCCTCCGTGGCCGATATGGCGATAGCTCCACTTCAAGACGTGTTGCGGCTGGATAGCGCGGCCCGGATGAACTACCCATCCCGGCCCGGCGGCAACTGGACCTGGCGCTATGAGGAAGGGGCCCTCACGCCGGAGTTGAGCCGCCGCCTGCTGGCCCTGGCCCAGAGTTATGGCCGCGCGCCGTGGCCGGAACGCCAAAAAGAACTGGCGGCCTCCAGTGGCCGCCAGCCCGGGAACGTCTGACCGGCGCAACTGCCTGCCCTCCCGCCGGTGTGGTAACCTGCGGGAGGGTTCAGGTTACTGGCCGGCCACCAACTCCAACAGCCTGTCCACCTGGTAGCCAGAAGGCCCGGCCGCCCGCTGCAAGCGCTGGATCACGTCATAACAGGCGACGATGGCCGGGGCCACTTCCTCAGCCGGCCGGCCGGCGCTGATCTGGATGGCCGCCAGGGTCAGCATCCAGGCCAAAAACTCCTCAAAGGCCTCTTTGTTGAACCACAGCACCTCGCGGTAGCGATTAACCTGCCAGAACGCCCGCACCTCATCATCCTGGAGCCAGGTTTCCAGGAGGCGAGAGGCGCGTCCCCCCCCCTGGCTGAGCGGCTCGTGCCAGTGTTGCTGGCTGACCAGGAGCCTGACCAGGCTGACGGCGTGCCCGGCGGCACTCTCGCTCAGGCCCAGGTCTTGCAGCGTGCCGGCCAGCAGCCGCCCCAGCAGCCACTCGTCGAGCCAGCCCCGGCTCTGGGTTACCTCATCCGCCTCGCTGACGACCCGGCCCAGGGCGTGGGTGCATAGCCAGCCCAGCAGGATGCCCCATGTTGCTGTATCCCCCTCCCGCACCGGCACAGTCTGCATCCGCCGGCTGGCCGCCCGGTACTTGCGCGAACGGGGCAGGGGATAACGGGCCTCCAGGACCGGCAGATGCAGGATGGCCGCCAGTTTGTGGCGGATCTGGCGCGCAATCTCCACCTCATCCCCCTGACCGCCGCTGAGCTGTTTGATCTCGCGCAGCAGGCGCACCGCCTTCTGCTCCACCTCGTCCAGCACCGGCGTCAGGTCAGGCAGCTCTGCGTCCGGCCCGCTCACGCGATGCGCGATGAGCCAGCGGAACTGCCCGGCGTTGACCAGCTCCTTGAAGGGGCCATGCACCGGCCGCAGGAACACCTGGCGCAGGGCCTCATCCAGGGAAGGGACGCCGCGCCCGTCCAGGTAGGCGGCCAGATGGGCGTATTGATGCCATTCGTTATCCACCACCTCCCGCCAGTCCAGGAACACGTGGCACTTGTAGGCGTCCAGTTCCACATACAGGCCCTTCTCCCATAGCTCCTGGCTGCGGCGGATGTATTCCAGGCCGGTGAGGTGGTCCCGGAAGAGGCAGAAATAGTGCGCGTCGTTGTGCAGGCCCAGTCCCTCGCCCAGGCTTTTCTGGACCAGGGCGCGTTCCTCGCCCTGGCCGGTCTTGACCGCATAGGCGACCGAGGTGCGGATCCAGCCCCGGGCCGTGGCGTATTTGTTGTGATAGACCACCAGGGCGCGCTCTTCCCCGGCGCGGTTGGAATAGGCGAACACGTCCTCGTTGACATGACCCTCCGGCGCGAAAAAGTCGTACAGGAGGAAATCGCGCACCCCGGCGAAGAGCTGGCGGCGGTGGAGCAGGGGGAAAACCTGCCGCTCGTGTCGCTGGATCAGGTAGTCATCCGGCTGCTCATCCCAATAGGCCCGGCGATACTCCATGCCATACTTCTCGGCCAGGCCCTCCACCTGCCCGTGACCGAACATGGGCAGGCCGGGCAGGGTGGCCATCAAGATGCAGACGCCAAAGTACTTGTCGCCCTTGCCGAACTGGGCTACGGCTGTCTCTTCGTCCGGGTTGTTCATAAAGTTCACGAAACGTTTGAGCACCTCCGGGTCGAACTCCAGGGTGTTTTTCATGACAGAACGGTATTTGGCGTTGTCCTCGTCGCGCAGCATGTGCATGAACGCGCTGTTATAGACCCGGTGCATACCCAGGGTACGCACGAAATAGCCCTCCAGCAACCAGAAGGCCTCGGCCAGGAGCAGGGTATCTGGGGCCTCGGCCGCCACGCGGTCCACCACCTCCCGCCAGAACTCCTGGGGCATGGCCGCGTCGAACTGCTCGCGGGTGAGGCCGTATTCGGCGCGGGTGGGGATGGCCCCGCCGCTGCCCGGTTCCGGGAACCACAACCGCTGGTAGTGTTTCCTGGTCAGGGTCATGGCCGCATCAAAGCGGATGACCGGGAACTGGCGGGCCACCTGGAGGATGGTCTGGATCACGGCCTCGCGTACCTCTGGCTTGAGGTAGTTCAACTGGGCCGTGTCATTCCACGGCATGGAGGTACCATCATTGCCGTGGTAGATGTATTGCTCGCGGCCGGTCCACCGGTCCACGCGCTTGAACACTACCGCCGCATCGGAACGGTCGTAGTAGTGGTCTTCCAGGTAGATGCCCACCCGGGGGTCCGCCGAGAGGTCCGGCCCACTGAAGGTGTAAGAGGGGAAGGGATTATGGTCCAGGGCGATGAACCAGTCGGGGTGTTCGATGACCCAGCGGGAATAGATACCCATGTGGTTGGGCACCATGTCGCTGGCCATGCGGATGCCGCGTTGCCAGGCCCGCTCTTTCAGGTTCTGGTAGGCGGCCTGGCCGCCCAGGTCGGCGGCGATCTGGTAGTCGTATAGTGAGTAGGCCGAGGCCACGGCCTCCGGATTGCCACACAGTTGCTTGATCCGCTGCGAGGCCGGGCTGCGTTCCCACAGGCCGATGAGCCACAGGCCACTGATGCCCCAGCGGGCCAGGGTATCCAGCTCCTCGTCAGGGATCTGGTCCAGGCGGGTGATAGGTCGCTTATAGCGTTTGGAGAGCTGGTCCAGCCAGACGTAGGTGTTCCTGGCGATGAGCACCAGCCGGGGCATCCAGTCTCTATCGGGGCTGAATCTTTCCGGCTCGCCGAGCAGGTCGCCGTACTCATAGACCTGGGCCGGTCCCGGCCCCATAAAGATGGCTTTCTCCTCCTCGCGGATCAGGTCCAGGCTGCTGAGCAGGCGATACAGGTAGGTCCCCAACAGGTAACCCCAGTGCTCGCGGATGTATTCCAGTTGTCCGGGTAGGGAATGAGGCACGGCCAGGGCCGGGCTGCGCAGCATCTCCACCAGGTTCTGGTTCTGCGGCCCAAAGGGGGGAAGGCGGTCAAAGAACTCGCCCAGGCTGGCGATGACCCGGCGATAGGTCGTCTCTTTGGCCAGCGTGGTATCGTCAATGAGTTCCTGGAAGGGGGCAAAGGCCGGGTTGGTGTTGAGCAGCCAGAGCATGAGCAGTTCTTCCAGCAGGACCTGACGGTGGGGTATGCCGTCGGTCTCGCCAGCCAGGTACTCATCCACGGTGCACTCACGCTCGTAGACGGGCAAGGGGGGAAAGACCTCGGCCAGGCGACGCAGGGCCGCGTCTACCGCCGCCGGGCCGAGGTCTTGCTCCAGCCAGGCCAGGGCCTCGGCCCCGGTCCCCGGGTGGACCTGCTGGTGGTACAGCCCGGCCACGTGATGCAGGATCTCGGCGATAAGGGCGGCCGCGTTAACCTGCCCGGCCCGGATGGCCTGCTCCGGGAAGTGGACCAGGTCTCGCCGACGGTTCATCTGCCGGGCAAAGCGCCGGGCAGCAGCAAAGTCGGGCAGGGCCACGTTACCGCGCCAGGAAAATAAAGAACGGTCGAACTGGTAGCGGTCTCGCGCCAGACGCGAGACGTGGAATCCCAGTCGTTCTTTGGGCATGGCTCCCCCTCAGCACAGGATTATACTGTTGGCGAACTCGATTTTCATGGGCTGACACTCTAGACAAATCTGGAGTCGAGCCTTCAGGCGGGCCCAATCTGGAGTCAAGCCTTCAGGCGGGCCACATGTGGTGGCAACCGGCTGAAGCCTCTACCCTGTGCTCCGCGCGTGGATCAGATCATTCCTTCGGCCCGGGGGCCGGGGGCACCCGGCGGCGCATCGCCCAGACCCCGACCCCCAGCCCGCCCAGGACGAACAGGCCGGCGATGATTGCCCCCGCCGTCACCCGCTGCCGGAGATCGTCCGGGGCCACGCGGACGATGAGACCGTCCACGTTGCCCGCACCTTCCACGGCCACCCGAACCTGGTGCGGGCCGTAGGCCAGGCCGCTCGCCACCGGCACAATGGTCTGCCAGGTTTCCGCGTCGGCGTGCAGGTCCACGGTGTGTTCCTCGCCATCAATCGTCACGTGCAGCCGGCCGGCCCCTGGTGAACGCCGCACCACCAGGTCCAGCCCGTCTCCCACGAAGGTGAAGGTCAGCGCCGCGCCGTCGCCCCCCTCACGGTAACCACCCAGCACGGCCCGGCCATCCTTTCGCGTTTGCCAATCCCCTGCCCAATGGAGCGCCCAATGGTCCTCCTGGTGGTAACCCTTGTAGACCTGCGGCGGGGCCGTGGCCAGGGCCTTGAGGGCCAGGTAGGCCGGGTACGGCTCGAACCTGTCGCCCACGATGCGAAAGTAATACTGCTGCTGATACCTGTTCACATCGTGGACCATGCGGAAATGCCAGACGCAGGCCAGGGGCATCCAGGGCCATTCTTCCTGGATGCGTTGGAACCCGCGCACCAGGTAGCGGGCCTGTTGCTCGTCGGTGACGCGGCCCCAGGCCGGTGGCTCCGGGAAATCGTCGGGGAGCACGGTCCAGCCCATTTCCACGCCCCAGATGGGTTTGGCGGCGTCGCCGTTTCGCACCATCACCTCGCGGGTGAGGATGGGGCGGGAAAAGTTCACGTGGTCGTAGCGGCCTATGCGCCGCTCGTCCGGCCCCCAGAACATGCCGTAGGGGTTGGCGGCCATGATGTCAAAATAGTCCTTCGCCCCGGCGGCGTACATCTCCTCCAGATATGAGATATCGTTCTGGCTCACCGGGCCAGGGTCAATGGTGGGTGAGAGGGCCGCGCAGAGGATGACGCAGTCCGGGTCGGCCTCTTTGGCCCGGGTATAGGCGATCTTGAGCAAATCCACGTAGGAGCGCGCGCTCACCGTGCGCTGGCCCCACTCGTGGCTCACATTCGGTTCGTTCCAGATCTGGTAGAAACGGAGGCGGCCCTTGTAGCGACTCACCACGCTATAGACATAGTCGCCAAAGTCGCGGTAGTCGTCCGGCGGTCCCAGGGGGTGTTTGTCATAGGCCCGGTGCGCCCAGCGCGGCGGCAGGTCCAGCCGCACGATCATCTGGAGGCCGTATTCTTCGACCAGGCGCACCAGCCGGTCGTATTTGTCCCAGGTGTGCTGGCCGTACTCGTTGGTATAGTTGCCCTTGCCCAGCACCTCGATGTCGTTCCAGGGGAACTCTTGCCGGATCCAGCCCAGGCCGGCGTCGCGGATCAGTTCCAGGCTCCGGCGCACCTTCCACTCCTCGGCTTCCTGCTCCAGGAAGGTGTTGATGCCGTAGGGGTTCATCCCGGTGTAGGGCATGGGGGTATAGTCGGCGGTATCGAAGGTGGGAGCGGTGAGCCGGCCATAGACGGCCAGGACCTGGTTCTGGACATCGCGCACCCAGGCGATCTCCTTGAGGGCGTCCCACAGGCCCAGCTTGAGGGCAGCCAGGAGGCCGGCCCCGAGGATGAGCAGCAGAGCAAACAGGATGATGGCTCGCTTCACGGCAGGTTCTCCCGGCGGATATTATACCACAGGCCGTGCGGTCTGCCAGCGGGTGTGGTATAATAAAGCTGACCGTAACTGCTCACCCTCCCGCAGGTTTGGCCGCGCTTCGCGTAAAACGGCACTCCTGAACGAAATGCCATCTTCACACATCGCTTCAAGCAACCTGCGGGAGGGTAGGCTGAGTTTGACGAATGACCAACCAAGAAAGCCCAAAATCCAAAACCCAAAGCCCCACCGACCTGCGCCGGTATCGCCAGCAGACAGAACGCAACCTGGTCATCGGCGCGCTGGTGTTGTTGTTCGTGGTGGGAGGAGGGCTGATCTGGTATTTCTGGGGCACGGGGGCCGCCCTGGGCGGCTGGGTCTGCATGGGGGCTGTGCTGCTTCTCATCGGCGGGTTGTACCTGGTGCTGAAGCTCATGGAATGGTGGAGCACCCCCCGCGACGAGGAATAACCGGGTCAGGGTGTGGATGGGCCTATCCCCGGGTCAACGCTTCCAGCATTAGCCGGGCCACTCCCTTGTCCAGCGGTTCGTTGTTGTTGCCGCAGCGGGGGCTTTGCACGCACGAGGGGCAGCCGTCTTCGCACGGGCATTCGGCGATGGCCTGGAGGGTGGCCAGCCACCATTGCTCCAGGATGCTGAAACCCTTCTCGGCGATGCCCACACCACCGGGAAAGGCGTCGTACACGAATACCTGGGGCTGGCCGGTATCGGCGTGGCATTCGGTGCTCAGCCCTCCCAGGTCGAGCCTGTCACACATGGCAAAGAGGGGCAACATGCCGATGCAGGCGTGTTCCAGGGCGTGCAGACCGCCAGCCACGTCCCGGCCGCGGGTCTTCAAACGACGGAGCAGCTCAGCCGGCAAATCCCACCAGACAGCCACCGTCTCGAACTCCTGAGGCGGCAGGTCCAGGGGCACCTCTTCCAACACCTCATCGGTGAATTGTCGCTTTTTGCGATAGCTCACCACCCGCGTGCATACCCGCACCAGGCCCAGATAGGCCGGCACACCGCCCACCAGCCGCGAGCGATACGAACGCACGATGTGCACATCCACGCTGTCCCTGGGCTGGGTGTAGTACCTGGCCTCCGTGGGGACCACATAGGCGGTGCGGCTCAGCAAGTCCAGCTCTGTGACCAGATAAGATTCGCCCTGGTGCAGGTAGACGGCCCCGGGATGCACTTGATAGAAGGCTGTCGCCGCATCAATGCTCTCCAGGAGCGCGTAGCCGGCGCTGGTATCCACGATGTCGAACTGCTCGCCGGTTGAGGAGCGGATGTGGACCTCCTCAGCGGGGTAGCCCAGGCCCATATAGTACCACCGCTCCTGGCGATATTCCAGCAGGCCCCGGCGTTCCAGTTCGATCATCGCTTGCTCAAAAGCCTCTTCGCCGCCAAAGAGGGCCTCGTCAGCATTGGTGAGGGGCAGCTCGAAGGCGGCACAGCAGAGGTGGGCTGGCAGGATATAGGGGTTGCTGGGGTCAATGAGGGCGTGCTCCACCGACCGCTTGAAGAGATAGTCCGGGTGACGCATGAGGTACTGATCCAGCGGCCCGTCCAGGCCGATGAGGAACGAGAGGGCATGGGCCTCGCCACGCCCGGCCCGCCCGGCCTGCTGCCAGGTGGAGGCAATGGTGCCCGGATAGCCCACCAGCACCGTGGCGTCCAGGTCCCCGATGTCCACGCCCAACTCCAGGGCGGTGGTAGCTGTCACGCCGAGGATCTGACCTTTGAACAACCCCTGCTCGATCTCGCGGCGTTGCCTGGGCAGGTAGCCGGCCCGATAAGTGCGCACCTTGTCCATGAGCCGGGGGGCCTGGTCCGCCAGCACGCCCCGGGCATACAACTGGATCAGTTCGGCAGTGCGGCGGGAACGGGTGAAGGTGATGTTGCGGATGCCCGCCAGCACCAACTCCACGAACAGGTGGGTGGCCTCGGTGTTCGCGCTGCGCCGGGTGCCGGAGGGTGCATCAATCAGCGGCGGGTTCCAGAGGACGAAATCACGGGGGCCGTGGGGTGAGCCATCCTGGTCCACCACCACCGGTTCCACCCCGGTCAGCCGGGTCATGTGCTCGCCGGGGTTCGCCACCGTGGCCGAGCAGCAGATGAACTGGGGTTGGGAGCCATAGTGAGCGCAGATGCGCCGCAGTCGCCGCAGCACATTCGCCACGTGGGAGCCAAAGACGCCCCGGTAGGCGTGAGCCTCGTCCACCACCACGTACTTGAGGTGGCGGAAAAAACGTGACCACATGGCATGGTTGGGGAGGATGCCCAGGGAGAGCATATCAGGGTTGGTGATAACCACCCGGGCCTGGGCGCGGATGCGGGCGCGTTGGCCCGGCGGCGTGTCGCCATCGTAGGTCTCCACCTTGAGGTCCGAAGGAGGCAGGCAGCCGGCCGCCAGCTCCTTCAAGGCGCGTAGCTGGTCCTGGGCCAGGGCTTTGGTGGGGAACAGGTAGAGGGCACAGGTATCGCGCCGGGCCAGCAGGGCCTCCAGAGTGGGGACCTGATAGACCAGGGTCTTGCCGCTGGCAGTGCCGGTACTGACGATGACGTGGTGGCCGGCGCGGACGGCGTTGATCCCGGCGGCCTGGTGGCTGTAAAAGTCCTTCAGCCCGGCCCGGCGCAGGGCCTCTTCCAGTGGCCTGGGGAGTGGCTGTTGCAGGCGGCCATATCTGGCCCGCTGCCGGCCGAGATGCTCCACGTGGACGATCTGCCCATCGTACCAGGCTTGTTGGCGAACGTGGTCAAGAAAGGCGGTGGTCTCCACGACCGTATTGTACCACAGACGGGCGGAACGCGCCAGTTTACTACCGGACATTTTCGCAAGTTTCATCACGAATGACCCGAATCTGGCAAATCTCACGAATGTTTTTCATACCAATTCGTGTCATTCGTCCATTCGCATCATTCGTGATTGAAAAGTGTCCGGTAGTGAATGTGCCTGACCTGGGCCCGGGCCTGTCAATCGCTTGACAACCGGGCAGATGTGGCGTATATTTCACCCTGCGTTGACTGGCCGGTGGTCACTCCGGCGAGAGGAGACCGGCGGTTGAAACCGCACAGGAGGGAGGCCGGTGTTAGAGTGGCTGAGGCGTTACCGGGGCTATATCCTGATCGTACTGGTGAACCTGATCATCACCGGGGCGGTGGTGATCTTTATGAGTCGCCCGGCGCCCAAGACCATCGCCATTGAGGTAGCCACGCCTGCACCAGTACCGTCCCTGACGCCACCACTCCCCCGGCAGATCGTGGTCTATGTCAGCGGCGCAGTCCAATCCCCCGGCGTCTACACCCTGCCGGACGGGGCACGGGTGGATGATGCTCTCCGGGCTGCCGGGGGCCCGGCCGCCGACGCGGACCTGGCGCGCATCAACCTGGCCCGGCGCCTTCATGATGAGGAACAAGTCTATGTGCCGCGCCAGGGGGAAGCCAATCCGCCGGTGCCGGCGGCCGGTACCACCAGTGGCGGCAGCACCACCAGCGGCAGGCTCAACATCAACACCGCCACCGCCACCGAACTGGCCACCCTGCCCGGCATCGGCCCGGCCCTGGCCCAGCGCATCGTGGAATATCGGCAAACCCATGGCCCCTTCGCCCGCCTCGAGGACCTCAAAAAGGTCAGTGGCATCGGCGACAAGGTCTTTGAGCGGATCAAGGATCTGATCACCATTTGAAAAGCGGAGAGTTTCATGACCGTGCGACGGATCGTGCTGGCAGATGAACCCCTGCTGCGCGAGAAATCCAGAAAGGTGAAACGCATCACCACCGACGTGCAGCGTCTCATTGATGACATGGTGGAGACCATGCGTGCCGCCCCCGGCCTGGGCCTGGCGGCGCCCCAGGTGGGGGTATTGCAGCGCGTGGTGGTGATGGAAGTGCCAACGCGGGATGAAACCGAACAGGAAGAACCACCGGCCCGGCTCTACGTGCTCATCAACCCCGAGATCACGGAGATGAGCCAGGAGACCATTTGCGCCGAGGAGGGTTGCCTGTCTATCCCCGGCTATGTGGGCCAGGTAGAACGCGCGGCCCAGGTGACGGTGCGCTACCTGAACCGGGCTGGCCGCCCGATGCGCCTCACCGGCCAGGGCCTGCTGGCCCGCGTCATCCAACACGAGGTGGACCACCTGGACGGTATCCTGTACACGGACCGGCTGACCAGCCTGGATACGTTGCGCCCGGTCAAGCCCGGCGCAGAAGAAGAGGCTGAACTGGAAGCCGCCATGACTTGAGGAAAACCTGCCCCCGAAAGCGTTGAACCTTCTAGAGGCACGAACCGGCTAAAGCCTCGACGCCAGAGCCGTACTGGCCCCAACGCGATACGCTCGCCCCGCAGGTCGCTTTCGGCAGGATTCAGGGTTTCAGCCAGCCGTTTCCGCGCTGGAAACGGGTTTCGCTTGATCATCGCCCGGCCGACGGATGACCAGATCATACGGCCGGCGGCAACGGAACCGGCCGGTCTTCGGCCACCACCAGGCCACCACCTGGCCGCTGCTGGTATACTTGATCAGCGACCCATCCCCGGTCTCCAGGCGTATCCGCACGATGGCCGGCCGCCAAAAGCAGGACACCAGCCCACTGCGGCGCAACGCGCGATACGGCCACCGCCCTACCAGGGCGATCAGTCGTTCACCCCAATACCAGATCAACCTGCCGGCCCGTCTCACCCGCGACTGCCACAGCCCCCATCGCCCACCCCGCACCGACCGGTGCCGGCCTTTTCGTTCCACGTGCGTCACCCGGCCCAGCAGATTCTCCTCCGTGACCAGACCGCTATCTACGGTGGGGTTACTATCCCCGCGCGTCACCAGGCCGCCCGGCGCGCGGGCCACTACCCGATGTACCACATCATCAGGGTTGTCCACTGGAATGCAGCCACGGTAGACCACCACGTCGCCGGGACGGATGGCGGCCAACGGCACCGGCTCCAGGATCAGGTAATCCCCTGGGCGGAATGTGCCGGCCATGCTGCGGCCCCGGTAGAAGCGACGCAAGTCCTCCCGTGTCGCCGGCTTGTATAATTCAGTCATCACACCTTGTTTATTCCCCCCACCGTCGCACGATCAGGGACGCATTCTGCCCGCCGAACCCGGAGCTATTCGCCAACACCGTGTCTACTACAGCTTCGCGCGCCACTAATGGCACATAGTCCAGGTCACATTCCGGGTCCGGGGTCTCCAGGTTGATAGTGGGTGTGATCCGGTGATGTTGCAGCGTGAGGACAGCATTGATGACCGAGAGGCTACCGGCCGCGCCCAGCATGTGGCCCAACATGGATTTGTTGGCGCTCACGGCCAGGCGATAGGCATGGTCCCCAAAAGCGATCTTGATGGCCCTGGTCTCGGCCGCGTCGTTGAGCGGGGTGGCCGTGCCGTGGGCATAGATCAGAGGAATATCGCCCGGCTGCAGGCCGGCCTCAGCCAGGGCCTGGGAAAAGGACACGGCGTTACCCCGGCCGGTGGGGTCCGGCGCGGCGATGTGGTAGCCATCCGCGCTCAGGCCGTAACCGACAACCTCAGCATAGATTCGCGCGTCGCGTCTCCGGGCGTGCTCCAACGTCTCCATCACCACCACAGCGGCCCCCTCGGCGATGACCGTGCCAGAACGATGAGCGTCAAACGGGCGGCAGGCACGCTGCGGGGCGTGGTTATACTCGTGGGTCAAGGCCCGGATACCGCCAAAGACGGCTAACCCCAAACGGCAGATGGCCCCTTCCGTGCCCCCGGCGATCATCACGTCGGCCTCACCATATTTCAAGCGGTGAAACGACTCACCGATGGCGTTGATACCGGTGGCACAGGCGGAGACCGGCGCGCTGCATGGACCATGCAGATCCAGCATGATCGCCAGTTGACAGGGCGCAGCATTGATGATGAAATATGGGATCAATACCGGGTTCACACGCTTGGGGCCATATTCCATGAACGTCTGGGCCTGATCCACGATGATGTCTATTCCCCCCACCGCCGAACCGATCTCCAGGCCCACCCGGGTGCGGTCCTCCTTTTCCAGATTCAGGCCGGCGTCGGCGATAGCCTCCTGCGTGGCGGCAATCGCCAGGATGGCAAACCGGGGGAACCGCCGGGCCTCCCGATAGCTGACATAGTTACGGGGATCAAAACCCTGCACCTGCGCCGCGATCTGCACATCCAGGTCGCTGACATCAAAATCCGTGACCCGGTGAGCGGCCGGGCGGCCTTCTACCAGACCCTGCCAGGTAGAAGGCACATCCAGTCCCAGCGGGGTCACCGCTCCCAGGCCAGTGATCACTACACGGTGTTGCTGTGGCATATCCAACTCCTCATAAACGTATTGCCCTGGCACCCGGCGTAGTTTATCACATAGAGCCACAGTGGGCAAGGGGGGTAGGCTGACATCCGGGCGTAACTTTTGTCAGGGAAGGAACAAAGGGGGAAAAGGCACAGGCGTCAAGTTAAGCGACTCAAGTCGCACCTCAGAGGCCTGCGGCCAGGCGTTCACCGGCGTGGACGCCTCCGTCCGCTCCGTTCAGTCAGGTGACGACTGGTGGCTCACCATGGTTAACGACTGGCAACGACGCTGAAAAGGCCCGTCACCTGGTGCGGTGACAGACCTTTGTGCGTTGGGCCGCCGGGGCGTTAGCTGGTGTTCACCTGGCGTCGGGGGCCGTGCTCCAGATCCCACCCGGCGAGTCGCTCGAACAGCCACCCCCGATCATGGAGCCGCGACCGCAGCATCGAGTAGAAGTGCCAGTCGCGCGTGGTCAGGAACACCTGGCATTCGCTCAACCGCTCAACGATCAGGTTGACGAGGCGGGCCTTGTGTTCTGCATCGTATACCGCGTCCACATCGTCCAGGACCAGGAAGGGGAACGCGCGATTGAACCGGCTCACCGCGCTGAGGAACAAGGCCAGACCCAGCGTGCTCACCTGGGACTCGCTGAGGTAGCTCGCCGGGGGGACCGACCGGTCCGGCGAGTGAAATCCGACCCGCAGGGTCAGCGTCTTGGACGCGGTGTCTGGACAAATGGCAATGTCTGGCGCGGCGCGACAGTTGTGTGCGGCGGGATGGATCGCCTGGTAGATGACCTGCACGTCGTGTTGGAGGTCTGCCACGATGTCGTTCACCAGAGTGCTGGCCCGCGTCTGGATCGCCTCAGCGACGGCATTGAAGCTGCGCTCGACCCGGCGACATTCCTCGCGTTCGCGGTCCAGTTCCGCCAGCCGCACCAGCGCCTCTTGCAGGACTTGCAGGTGCTCGATAGTGGCCCCCACCTCGGCGGCTGTGGACGGCACTTCCATGACCTGCAGGTCCGCCAGCGCCGGCTGCAGCACCTGCACCACGAACCGGTGACAACGGCTCAGCAGCACCTCCCACTCGCCCTGCATCTGGGAGGGGAACCGGCCGCTCGCGGATAGTGTGCGCACTGCCTGCACAAGCTCTGCCGCCTGGGTTTCGACCTCGGAGAGGGACAGCTTACCAGCCGCTGGCGGAATCCGGGCCAGGCTCGCTCCCAGCTCCTGGATCGCTGTCTCCCACGCACGAGTGGCCTGCTGTTGCTCCTGTTGCGCAGTCGCCAGCCGGGCGAGTTTGGAGCGGCTCTCCCTCAGCGTGACCACGGCGCCTTGCTGGGAGCCGGCCCGCGTCCGGCCCCACGGCGTGAGGCAGACCGGACACTGGTCGGTGATCTGCGATTCCAAAACTCTCTGAGCGACCTCCCACGCCTCTTGAAAGACGCTGTCTTTGGCGGCGGCAAGCAGATGGCTGGTTTTCTCTTCCGCTGCCACCGCGTCCGCCAGAGCCGTTCTAAAGACCCGGAGTAGCCCATCCGGGGCCACCAGGTCAGTCGCCTGCTGCTCCAATGTGCGTTTGGCCTGATATGCCTCGGCCGCCGCGGATGCCAGGATCAGTTGCCCTTGTAGCCGTTTCAGCGTGCGGATCGCCTTCCGCAGGTCTTGCTCTGATGCCATTGGTGGCCGCGTGCCCAGGTGCCGTTCGACGTTGGCGGCGCACCAGGCCAGTATCGCCTGCTCGTCATAGCCGGTAACCGCACCCGCCGTGTGCCGGGCGATGTCGCGCACGCGTTCCTCGCTCTCTCGGTCCAGGTCCAGGCTTTGCAACAGCCACGATGCCGTCTCCAGATGTCCGAGCACCTGCTCCAGGTGCGCCAGGTCCAGCCACCGGGACAGCTCGGCGTAGCGTTCTGCGGGCGTCATGTCCCCGACGAAGCGGTGGAGGTCGTGCTGACGCAGGACGCGGTGCGCCGGGGCCTGGCACAGGATCGGGCGCAGCGCTGAGGGCAGGGTGTCCGTCGAACCCGGCCGGATGGGACGGCTGACCTGGATCACTTCGCCGGATTCGGTGTTGACGAGAGTCATGGCTACCTGGGGCACGATACCGCGCTCGGAGGCCAACACGTGCGGCAGGGCCGGCCCGTCCTCACGCCCGCCAGGCCCCAGGCGGGCGACGCGACCAGCCGGGGAAAACAGGTACTCGATGGCATCGGCATAGCTGCTCTTGCCGCAGGAGTTCGACGCATAGAGCGCGATGGAGCGGGGCGAACGTCCCTGGGCCAGTTCGAAATCGCCGGCCCGGTCCAGGATGCCACGGAACCCTGTGATATGCAGCTCGGCGACGATCCAGCTCATCGCGTGCCCTCCGCGCGTGCCCGGGCCAGTTGGAGCAGCGCCTCCGCCAGCCGCTCGCCGGCCTGGGCGTGCAGGGTGCTGGCCCCCAGGTGCTCGCGGACCAGGGCTACCACCTCCGGGTCGTACCCTGGATCGTTTAGCTCGTCCTGCCAGAGGACCTCGAGCAGCGCGACGGCTGATCTTGTTGATGGCATAGGAGTTGATTCGCTCATATTCACGGGACCAGGTTGGCCGGGTCCGTCAAATTGAGTCCCCGGCGAAAGAAAGCATAGTACTCCTCGGCTTTGGCCGGGGGGACGGTCAGGATCTCGTCTACCAGATCCGCCTGGGCCGGGTCGCCGGGGGTCAGGGCAGCGGTCAAGACCTCTCGGCCCAGCCGCTGCGCGATAGCCGCCAGGGCGTAAAAGGCGGCCTCGGCATCGGTGTCTGTTTCGCTACCAGCAATACGCAGCAAGGGGGAGACGATCCGCTCATCGCCGGCCAGGGCCGCAAAGCCGAACAACTCGAAGAACCGCTCCGGGGCATCCCGCTTCAGCCATTCCGCCAGGGCCTCCACCACGCGCCGGTCCCCCAGGTCCACCAGACCCCACAGCGGCCCCACGAAGTACAACTCTTGCGGACGCCGCTTCAGGCGCTGATACGTCTGCCACATGCGGTCGGCCCCCCGCTGTTCGCCCAGGAGCCCCAGGACGACACAGGCCAGGCACTGCCCATAGTCGCCCAGGTTATCGAACACCTCCAACAGGGCGGCTGCACCGTCTTGCCCACACCAGCGCAAAGCCGCGATGAATTTTTCCACGGCTATGTCATCGTCGTCCATGCTCCGCAGTCGCTCGCGGAGGACCGGGATGATTTCCTCTGGCCCAAAGCTGCGCAGGCGATCCATCCAGGCACTGGCTCCCAGACCGAACGCCAGGTCAGCCCGGTCCACCAGCTCCCCCACCGTGCGGGCCTTACGGATGCGCCGCACGTTTCGGCTATCCCGCAGTCGCAGCCTTGGCTTCATGAGCTTGCTTACCTGATGTATCACTTGCTTGCCGGCTTCGTCGCACTCGATCAGACGAAACAGGGTAGCAGCGCTGGGGGCATGGCCCGGCAGGGGCAGCGGTGGTATGTCCTCTGTTTCTTCCTCCGAACTCCCTCCCGGCGGCAGGCCCAACAGCGGGCGTCGTGATTCCAGCAGATCATAGATGTCCAGCAACTCAGCAATGGTCTCGTCATCCATCCCGGTTTCGCGGATGACGCGTTCCAGCTCCCGGCGACCTTTGCGGTAGCCGTGGAGCGTGCCCATGTTGTAGCACATCATGGCGGTGTCCAGCGCCCGCTGGATCAGCTCCGGGTCCTCACCTGCGGCCTGCAGGAGCGGCTCGGCATAGGCCATCATCAGGTCGGCAAAGGAAGATGGTTCCGGCCACTCGGCGGGGCCGTCCACATCCTCATACCAAGCTTCTTCTTCCATGGGTGGGCGTGTGCGATGCCGACGCTCGCCTCGCCAGGGAACCTTGCCTCTGGTACGTCGTTTCTTTTTAGCCATTCTGTTCTCCTCCACTCGTGATTCGCCCGTTTAATTGTCCTGCTCCAGGAGCCTGCGGCGCAGGAAGCCCAGGGCGTTGAGGGCGGCCAGTCGCTTGATCTGCCGGCGCTCGGCACCGTAGACGCCGCTGAGGGTCTCCACCTGACCCCGGAGGTCCAGGCCCAGGTGCAGGGTGCCGGGCGGGTGGCCCTCCAGCGGGTCTGGACCGGCCACACCGGTGATCCCCAGACCCACATCGGCGCCGGTCTCCCGCCGGGCCGCCGTGGCCATGGCCGCCGCTACCTGGGGGCTGACCACACCATGCTCCGCGATGAGAGCCGGGTCTACGCCCCAGCGGGCTTTCAGTTCCGGGGCGTAGGCCACCAACCCACCCCGGAAATACGCCGAGCTGCCCGGCGCATCGGTGATGATGTTCGCTAACAACCCGCCGGTGCACGACTCCATCGTCGCCAGGGTCAGGTTCCGCTCCTGGAGTAGCCGCCCCACCACACCCTCCAGCGTCTCGTTGTCCACCCCGTAGATGTACGAGCCGATGGCCGCCCGCACCTGCGTCTCCAGGTCGGCGAGCATGGCCCGGGCTGCGGCCTCTGTGGGGGCCTTGGCGGCCGCGCGCAGATGGACACCGTCGGATTTGGCGTAGGTCGCCAGGGTGGGATTGTGGGAGTGGATCAGGTGGCTCACCAGTTCCTCGGCCCGCGATTCGCCGATACCGATGGTCTTGAAGGTGCGCGTGACGATGATCGCGTCGCCCAGGCGGGCCTGGAGGCGTGGCAACGCCTGCTCGCGCCACATCCGCTTCATCTCCGACGGCACGCCGGGCATGGTGATGATGACGTGGCCCTGGTGTTCTACCCACCAGCCGGGGGCCGTGCCGATGGGGTTGTCCAAAGCCTGAGCCGAGGGGATGAGGGTAGCTTGCTTGAGATTATGTTCTGGCATGGGGTAGCCGCGCCGCTGGAAGAAGCACCGTAACTGCTCCGCCAGGGCCGGCTGCACCACCATCTCCTCGCCCAACGCCTCGGCGATGGCCTCGCGGGTCACGTCGTCCTCCGTCGGCCCCAGGCCCCCGGTCACGATGATCAGGTCCGAGCGACCCAGCGCCCGGCGCAGCACCTCCACCAGCCGGGCCTGGTTATCGCCCACCGTGGAGATCCAGTACAGATTCACCCCCAACGGCACCAGTTGTTGGGCCAGCCAGGCCGCATTCGTATCCACGATCTCGCCCAGGAGCAGTTCCGTCCCCACGGAGATGATCTCGGCTTGCATGGTTTACCTCTCAGCCAATATACGAATATGCAATAGGGCAGGTTTCATACCTGCCCACAGGCGGCGGCTTGGCGGCAGCCAGGGATAGCCGCCCTACTGCAAGTAGGGCGCGTTGCCATACGCGCCGTTTGGCGGACGACGTAGGGCAGGTTTCATACCTGCCCACAGGCGGCGGCTTGGCGACGGCCAGGGATAGCCGCCCTACGATAACGGTCCTACGGGTGTGGCGTAGGGCAGGTTTCATACCTGCCCGCTGGCGACGGCCAGGGATAGCCGCCCTACGAGAGCGGCGTAGGGACAGATAAAACAAATGCGCCCTGGCCGGGCAGACCAAACAGGCCATTCACCAGGGCACACGTTTCTTACAGACGATGGAGTTCAGGGACAACTTTCCGCTCATCCCGGCCCCTTATCCGCAGAGTGGTCGAGACCGGGTTCGGAAGCGGTATGGTCAAAAACGAACATGGATGCTACACCGGTCTGACCGGCAATGGGCGTACCCGAATACTCTGCTCGTTGACGCTCACCAGCGCGCCAGCTTCCAACTGCCGGGTAAAACGCGCCAGCACTTGGGCCATGTAGCGGTTGACCTGAGCGGGCCGCATGTCATCCAGCCGAAATGTGACCACACTGGGGACACCAGCCCGGCTCACGGCGACGATTCGACCGAAGTCGAGATCGTGGGTCAGGATCACCCGGTCTTCGGATCGGGCTTTCTCCACGATCTCATCGTCTGTCAATCGCTGAAGGCCCTGCTCGCGCAGATGGATGGCATCATGCCCCTGAGCGCGCAGGAAAACGACCGTGCTGCACGCCAGGCCCATGTCTACCAGGAACCTCATGCGGCGACTCGAATAGGAATGGCCGGGTAGAAAACGTCCTCTGCGGTCCAGGCGGCGTAGCGCAGGGCTTGCTGGATGTCTTCTGGCTCCAGATCGGGATATTCTTCCATGATCTCTGCGCTGGTCATCCCGTTGGCGACCAGATTGACGATGAGTGACACCGCGATACGCATCCCACGAATACATGCCTTGCCGCCCAAGATGTTCGGATCGGCAGTGATACGATCAAGCGCGAACATGGTCGTCTACCTCCCGTAGTCAGGCGTTCTTTTGCGTGACTTATTATAGCCGATAGCCTCGTTTCCCGCAATCCGGCCTTTGATGGGCCAGGCCACGCGCAGCACACGGGCCGCAGCCCGACGGCTATGGAAAGCCGCCTACAGGTATGGCATAGGGCGCGTTGCCTTACGCGCCGTTTGGCGGACGACGTAGGGCAGGTTTCCGTGACTTTGTTGAAAAACAAAACGGTCGTCCCACTCGAGCGCCCTGGAGTTCCGATTTGTTAGGGGTTGCCCACCAGACGGTCCAAAATGGCCCCAACAAGTTGGAGGCTCCCCACCGCTGCCAATTTTTCAACAAAGTCTTCCGTACCTGCCCGGTAGCGGCGGCCAGGGATAGCCGCCCTACGGCTACTGCGGCTACTGTCGTAACACCAGCGGCAGGTAGATCGAGTAGCCGCCAGGGATGATGGTGTCCCGATCAAAGCGCACGCCCACGTTGCCGGCCTCATCCACGGCCTGGACAAAGTACTCGAATCACCGTGCCGGTGGCGTGGCTGGTGGCCGGATCCCAGGTCAACTCCACGGCGCGCGGCTGCACCGGCCGCTGGCTGTTCACCTGCACGTAGGAGCTGCCGGCCAGCGTGTAGTACATACCGTTCGGGGTGGTGTGGGGAGTGTAATCAAAGTGCAGGGCCACCGTCGCCGTCACGGTGGAGGTAGAGCATCAGCCTTCATCCTTCCGCCGTCATCATTCAAAACCAGGTACTCCTCGTCAAACTGCCACTCCGGGATCGCCTCCAGCTCTACCTCGATGCGCGGGTTCAGCGGGTCAATGCGTTTGACCAGGTGCACGTCCACCACGCGGTTGTCGTTCACGCCCAGGGCCTGACACAGGGCATCTTGTGTGATCTTGAGGCCGCCGTCCAGGTCCCGGCGCAGCGGCGTCTCAAAGTAAAAGTCAATGAACAGGCCGATGTAGCCGGCCCGTAGCGCGTCCACCAGTTCGTCCGATAGAGTGCCATTGAATCGCAGTTGACGCACCGCCCGCTCCACGGCGCGGTGATACTGCCGGCTCGCCTTGCTGAGCACGCGCCGGTTGCCCACGGAGACGTACTGCTGGTTGATGCTGGGCGGCAGCGGCAACGTGAACCGCGCTCGCTGCGCTCGCTCTGTTCGCCGTGAAACCATAAATCCGCTCCCTGTGGAGTATAGCACAAGAGCATAGGGTCGGCAAGCCGGTGAGTCGTCAGGGTTCTTTCAAAGTGCGCCAGGTAAACCGAATAACAACTTGAAAGAACCCCACAGAGTTGTATGACCAGTGGAGTTTTCCGCCGCTTTCTGGTATAATAAAGGCAGCTACACAGCCATTGGCCGAACCGCTGTCCATCAAGAAGCGGTTCCCCGCCTGGCAGGAGGTAAGAATGCTCAGGAATACTTTTGTATGGCTGCTTCTGGCTCTGGCGATGGCGGCCTTGTTGTTCACGTTTAACCCCCTCGGCAATGGGCCGGCCGAGGTGCCCATCAGCGAGGTATTGAACGTGATCGCCCGTGACGTGCGCGAGGGCACGGAACCGCCACCCAAGATCACCATTATCGGCAATTCCATCGAAGCCGAGACCAGCCAGGGCAAGTTGTATACGACCAAAGAAGAAGGCTCTGACTTTATGCGTATGCTCCACGAGCGGGGTATTCGTGATGATCAGGTCACCGTCCAGGTGCAACGACCCAATGATCTACTGCACTGGCTCGAGATCCTCTCCCCCTGGCTGATCACGCTGATCATGCTGGGGGGCTTGCTGTTCCTGATCCGTCAGGCCCAGAGTGGCAATAGCCAGGCCCTGATGTTCGGCAAGAGCCGGGCTCGCATGTTCTCAGGAGACAAACCCACCGTCACCTTCGCGGACGTGGCCGGCGTGGAGGAGGCCAAACACGAACTGCAAGAGATCGTCGAGTTCCTGAAAGAGCCGACCAAGTTCACCGCCCTTGGGGCCCGCATCCCGCGTGGGGTGCTGGTGATGGGGCCGCCGGGCACCGGCAAGACCCTTCTGGCCCGGGCCGTGGCCGGCGAGGCCGGCGTCCCCTTCTTCAGCATCTCCGGCTCCGAGTTCGTGGAGATGTTTGTGGGGGTCGGCGCCAGCCGGGTGCGAGATTTATTTGATCAGGCCAAGAGAAATGCTCCATGTATTGTATTCGTGGACGAGATCGACGCTGTGGGCCGGCAACGCGGCGCCGGCCTGGGCGGTAGCCACGACGAACGCGAACAGACCCTGAACCAGATCCTGGTGGAGATGGACGGCTTTGACACCAACACCAACGTCATTGTTGTGGCCGCAACCAACCGCCCAGACATCTTGGACCCGGCCCTGCTGCGCCCCGGCCGCTTCGACCGGCGCGTGGTCCTGGACCGGCCGGATATGAACGGCCGCCGGGCCATCTTCGAGGTGCACGTGCGCGGCAAGCCGCTGGCCGATGATGTGGACCTGTTGCGCCTGGCCCAGCAAACCCCCGGCCTGTCCGGGGCCGACATCGCCAACGTAGTGAACGAAGCCGCCATCCTGGCGGCCCGCCAAAACAAAAAGAGCATCAATATGGCGGATTTCCTGGAGGCCGTGGAAAAGGTCATCGCCGGCCCGGAACGGCGCAGCCGGTTGATCAGCGACGAGGAGAAGCGCATCATCGCCTACCACGAGGCCGGACACGCCCTGGTCGCGCACCTGTTGCCCCTGGCTGACCCGGTGCGCAAGATCAGCATCGTCTCCCGGGGCATGGCCCTGGGCTACACCATGAGCCTGCCGGAAGAAGACCGTTACCTCACCAGCCGTAACAAGTTCCGCGATGACCTGGCAACCCTGCTGGGCGGCCACGCCGCCGAGAAGTTGGTCTTTGGCGATGTCACCACCGGCCCCTCCAGCGACCTGGAACGCGCCACCAAACTGGCTCGCCAGATGGTGACCCAGTTCGGCATGAGCGAACGGCTCGGCCCCATGACCTTCGGCCAAAAGGAAGAACTCATCTTCCTGGGCCGCGAGATCGCGGAACAACGCGACTATAGCGAGAAGGTAGCCCAGGAGATCGACCGGGAGGTCCAACAACTGGTGCGCGAGGCCTACGACCGCGCCACAGAGATCCTGGTCACCCACCGCGACAAGCTGGACTTCATCGCCCGGCAACTCATCGAGCGGGAGACGTTGGAGGAGCAGGATTTCCTGGCCCTGCTTGGCGAATCCAGCTAGCTTTGCCGGCCAGGATATGGACGGTGCTGCCAGGTTCCCTGGCCCCGGTCCCGCTATCATCCGCGCGCCGGGGATGGTGCGCGCCGGCAAGTGAATCAGGAGACGCGCGCCGATGGATGCCAGGCAGGTTCAGTCCATGGACAAAGTCGCTCCAGGCCGGACCGTGACCCGCGTTTCTCATGTTGCTCCAAGCGGGTCTGCGACCCGCCGCTTTCGCGCCCGGCGGTCGCCCAGTCAGGCCTGGGCCTGGCAGAACGCTGAGGAGCACAAACTTCCATCTGACTTGAAAATGGACTTCAGGAAGGCACGGCTATTGCCTGCTGCCTATCACATTTTCATGCGTTGTGGCGAACGCAGTTCATGATGACTACTGAGATCGCCCATCCTGGAAACTTTCACCACGGCTGGGCCTCCCTGCTGGCCGTCACCCTCCTGGCCTTCGCCCTCCGCACCTGGCAGTTGGGGGCACAAAGCCTGTGGTATGATGAGGGCGTGAGTTGGTATCTGGCGACGCGCCTGCCCCTGAGCGAAATGCTCTGGTGGACGGCCACCGACATCCAGCCGCCCTTTTACTATCTGCTGTTGCGGCCCTGGCTCCTCCTGGCCGGCGAATCCGAGTTCGCCTTGCGGTTCCCCTCGCTCCTTTTCGGCGTGCTGAGCGTCCCGCTGCTGGCCGTGGTGGCCCGGCGACTCTACGGCCCCCGGCCCGGCGTGGGCGCCGGCCTCCTGGCCGCCGCCGCCCCCCTCTATGTCTGGTACGCCCAGGAAGCTCGCATGTACACCCTGCTCACCTTCCTGGGCCTGCTATCCAGCTATCTCTTGCTGCGCGTCCTGGACCAACGCGCCAACAGCGCCCGACGACGCCCCCTGCTGGCCTATATCCTCACCTCCGCCCTGGCCCTTTACACCCACTATTTTGCCGTCTTTCTCCTGGCCTTTCATCTCCTCTACAACCTTTCGAAAGCCCGGCCGTCGGCAATGGGCAAGGAGCAGACGGCAGGCCGGTTTAGACCGGCGTCTGGGGTCCGGGACCGTGAGGTGTGGACAGTGGGCTTGCCTCAATTGGCTGCTCTCGCCCTCTTCTCACCCTGGCTGCCCTTTGCTTTCCTGCGCCTGGGAACGGACACGAGCTACTGGCCGGGCGTCTTCAAACTCGAGGAGGCTCTACGACACGCCCTCGTTAGCTTCAGTGTGGGCGAGTCCGTGCTGGAAAGTCAGGCGGTCTGGTTCACGGCCGGTTTCGTGTTGACCCTTGTCGTCACCGTGACGGCCCTGCTCCAGCAACCAGCGGCCCGCCGCCCGTTGCTCTTTTGCCTGCTCTACCTGCTCGTCCCGGTGGCCCTCATCCTGGCCCTGGCCGCCATCACTCCCAAGTTCAACCCCCGCTACCTGATGCTGGCATCCCCACCAGTCTATATCATCCTGGCAGCCGGCCTGGCCGTCCATCGCGCACCACGCCTTACGTTTTACGTTTTGTTGCTCTTCGTCCTGGCCTCGTTCACCTACGCCGATTGGAATCTCTATACTGATCCCGCCTTCACCAAGGCCAGTTTCCGCGAAGCAGTGCGCTACCTGGAAGCCCATAAGCAGCCGGCCGAGCCGGTGTTGCTCTGCTCCGGCCACGCCTACCCGGTCTTTACCTACTACTACCGCGCCGCCGACTGGACCCCCCTGCCATCCTCGCGCATCCTGGACGTGAACCGCATCCTCACCTTCGACGTGGCTGACGACCTGAACCGGGTCCTCGCCGGGCGGCCCGGCGTCTGGCTGGTGCTCTGGCAAGATGAGGTGGCCGACCCGGTGGGGTTCCTGTTCAAGCTCCTGGACGATACAGGCGAGCCAGTCCCCACGACGGCCGTACTCTGGCAGGTGCGGCTTCGCCACTACCGGCTGCCCCCGGACGCACACCTGGCGCGACCGGCCATCCAACACCCTCTGAATGTGCGTTTTGGAGAGTCTATCATGCTACACGGATACGAACAGAATACCAGCCGGTTGACCCTATATTGGTCAGCCCGGCGCCCGTTGGACCGGGATTACAAGGTCACCATCCGCCTGGTGGACGCCACCGATACGGTGTGGGGGCAACAAGATGCCCGCCCGGCGAGCTATCTGTATCCCACCACCCGTTGGCAGCCGGGCCTGCTGCTATTCGGCCAGCACGAGGTGACGATCCAGCCGGCCACGCCGCCGGGCGACTATGCCTTCGAGGTAGGGCTATATGATGCCGCCACCGGCCAGCGGCTCCCGGTCTACGATGAAACCGGCCAACCCCTCCCCGGCGACCGCATCCTGATCGGTCACCTGACTATCCCATAGTGCTACCCTTCCACAGGTTCAATGGCTAACCTGCGGCAGGATTCCGTAGGAGCTCCCCACGCGCGGGGCGCACCCCGTGGCACGAAAATACGCCGGTGTGCTCGCGCGGGGTCTGCGACCCCGCGCCGGCGGCGGGTGGCACTCCCTACGGTCGCCGCCGCGAGCGAGGGGGTTATTTTCGGAGGAGAAAATCAGACCATGAAACAGCAACTAACCTGGCTCTGGGGCCTGGTCGTTCGACCACGACCCACCATCCAAGACATCGTGGCGCGCGGCTCCCTGCGGGCCGCTGTGATCGTGGTGGTGATCTTTAGCCTGATCCTGGGTCTGCTCACCCTGGTGGATGCGGCCTTGCCCGCCACGGCCGGCGTGGAGCAGGCGGCCGGGGCCTACGGCGCACGCCTCATGGAGGCCACCCGCTGGCTGATGCTGGTCCTGGCCGTGCTCATGCCGGCCCTGGTGCTTCTCAACATCCTGGTAGGCCGGGCCATCGTCCACGCCCTGGCCCGGGCCTTGCGCGGCTCCGGCCGCTACTGGGACCTGTTCAAGACCCAGTGCTACCTCTATCCCCTGGGCGTAACCGCCATCGTGCCCTTTTACCTCCTGCGCCTGGCCGTGGGCCTGTTCAACGCCCAACTGGCCTCGACCCTGAATCTGGCCTTCATGCCCGTGCTGCTGATCATCCTGATCTGGATCGTCTTTCTGGACGTGCTGATGGTCCGGCAGGTCTACGGCGTGTCTACCGCGCGGGCTGGCGGCATCGCCGGCCTGGGCTACGTGCTGATCTTTGGCCTCATGTGCCTGTGTACCTGCCTGGTCTCGTTCGGACTGGCCTTCTTGATCTACTTTGGCTGACTCCGTCTGATGAACAAGCAACCCTCCTGGCAACAACTCGTCGGCCGACGCGAGCCGCTCACCAGTCTGCAAAACCCCCAGGTGAAGCACGTGGTGCGCCTGCGCGATCGGCAGGCCCGGGATGAGGCCGGCGAACTGGTGATCGAGGGGCTCCGGGCCTTGCGCCGCGCCCTGGATTGTGGCTACCAGCCCCACACCGTCTACTTTTGCCCGGAACTACTGGCGGACAAAGATGTCGGCTCGTTGCTCGCCGACGCGGCCGCGGCCGGGGCCACCCTCTGGCCCACCAGCGCCCCCGTCCTGCGCAAGATGGCCTACCGCAGCCAGCCAGAGGGGATCATCGGCCTCGGACCGCAGCTCACCCTGGCCCTGGACCAATTACCCTTGTCCGGCTGCCCTCTGCTGGTGGTGCTGGTGGCTGTGGAAAAGCCGGGCAACCTGGGGGCCATCCTGCGCTCTGCCGATGCCGTGGGCGCAGATGGGGTCATCGTCTGCGATGGCGGCACGGATGTCCACAACCCCAATGTGGTCTGGGCCAGCACCGGGGCGATCTTCAGCGTGCCCATCGCCGAGGCGGCCTCCGCCGAGGCCCGGGCCTGGCTACGCCGGCAGGGCATCCGCATCCTGGCAACCACGCCCCGCGCCGACACGGAATACACTGCCGCTGACCTGCGCGCCCCCACCGCTATCGTTGTGGGCAGCGAGGAGGCCGGGCTGGGCCAGGCCTGGCTGGAGGCCGCCGACCTGCGCGTGCGCATCCCCATGCGGGGCCGGGCCGACTCGCTCAACGTCGCCATGGCCACCACCGTCTTGCTCTACGAGGCCCTGCGCCAGCGAAGCCCGGAGAGATCATCATGAACGCCCGGCTCATCGTCAACCCTCGCGCCGGTCGGTGGACGCCAGGCAGTTGGCTGGACGAGGCGGTAGACCTGCTGCGCGTCGCTGGCTGGAGTATCACCCGAACAGACACGGGGAAACCGGGTCAGGCCAGCGAGCTGGCCCGGCAGGCTGCTGTCGCCGGGTACGAGGCCGTCATCGCGGCGGGCGGGGATGGCACGCTGAACGAGGTGATCAATGGCGTGGTGGGCACGCCCATAGCCGTGGGATTCCTGCCGATCGGCACCATGAACGTATGGGCGCGGGAGGTGGGCATTCCTCTGCCCAACATCTGGCAACACCTGCGCGGCGCGGCACGTACCTTGCTGGAGGGGGAGGTGCGGGCCATAGACGTGGGCCGGGCCGGGGCACGCTATTTCATCCTGTCCGCTGGTGTGGGGCTGGATGCCCACGTCGCCGCCCAGGCCGCCGACAGCCCGGATTGGGCGCGGGTCGTCCAGCCACTGGAGTTCGTGCCCCCGGCCGTGGCCTCGGCCCTCACCTTCCACGGCGAACGCCTCACCATCACCATTGATGGGACCGAAGTCCACCGTGAGGCGCTCCAGGTGCTCATCGCCAACACGGCCCTCTACACCGGATTCGTGCGCATCGCCACGGCGGCCCGGCTGGACGACGGGTTGCTGGACGTGTGTATCTTTGGCGGCCGGGGGCTGCCGTCCACGCTACGTCATAGCACACAGGTGCTCCTGGGGATCCACCAGGGCGACCCGGCCTTTGAGTACTACCAGGGCCGGCGCATTGAGGTCTCGCTGGTTTCCGGGCCAGACCGGCCGGGGTGGCCGGTCCACGTGGACGCGGAGCCGTGTGGGCACACCCCCATGGCCTTCGAGTGTGTGCCCGGCGGGGTGCGGATGATCATGCCCCGGCCATGAAATCACCCTCACGCAGGTTCGGGCGTTTTTGGTTCCCAGCAACCTGCGGGAGGGTGGGCTGAGCCGCCCCCATCCGCCCCGCGCGCAAGACCAGCCTGACCGACTGACACTACCGCTGGTGGAGAGACTTCGTTAAAGCGCCAGGGTGGGGGTTGGCGCCAGCGTGTGTTGGGTGGCGACCTATGCCTGCTTCCGAACAGGCTGACGTAGAACAGTTCTCAGTTTCTCTGGCGCAGTTCTTCTTGGATCACTCAGGTAGATCTCGTGATGCTTTCCGTTCAGTTCGTAACCGTTTTCCCTGATAAAACTATGTAGCCTGGCTATCGTTGGTTCTTCTGCAGCATAAGGCCCAATATGCATAATTTGAGCCGACAGCCCTTCGTGACAGGACTCGAACCTTACCCTGTCTAGAGCCACAAGGTCTTTCTTTCGCCGGGCTTCAGCCAACGCTGCCGCGAATAGTTGGCCCGTTACATATTCGGGCTGCATAATCATGGCCGTCCACTTCCAGATTCCTTTGTTACTCATACTGAATTGGCCCGGGTCATCTGTCCACCAAAGCCCTTCCAGGGGCATCACAGCGTAATCTACGCCATTGCTCTTCTTGACCCTGAATTTGAGAGCGTAGGATAGGGAGAAGAGCGCTTCCATTGCCTGTTGGTATTCCAGGGAAACGTTTGGGTCACCAGCGCCATCAATCATCAGAAAGTTCATTGGAGGAACATCTACCACAGAAACTTCTTGGGCTGACGGATTGTAAAGGTGCTTCAAGTCCTTCTTGAGATCGACCTTGCTCATCGTTATGCTCCTTTCGTGTGGTCAAGCCGCTGGTGGGGCGGCCTCTAGTGGAGACCTGTAAGAATGGTTGTTTTTTTGTATCTGCTCACCCTGTAGACAAGAATGTCACTCTGAGCGCTCCTTCGCGGAGCGAAGGGGCGCGAAGAGTCACGTTTCTGACCTGTAAGTGCGGGATTCCCTTCGGCTTCGCTCAGGGCAGGCTTCGGCGCTTCGCGCCTCAGAATGACACTTGAACAGGGTAGTGAGCAGTTACGTTTTTTTCAGGGTCTTGCGCCATCTACATCTCAGCGGTGAGAGCAGCGTAACTGCTCACCCTCACGCAGGTTCGGGCGTTTTCGCGGACACGCCCGCCGCAGACGGGAAACATGATTCCCAGCAACCTGCGGGAGGGTAGGCTACTCTATAGGTCACGTGGTGACGATCTGCTCGGCCGGGGCGGGAGCTGGCCGCAGGGGCACCACCACGCCTTTGCTGCGCGTTGCCGGCGCCAGCCGGAGGGGGCAACCGGCGCAATCCGCCGGCGATGTGATCGGTTCCCGCCGGAGGGCACAGGCCGCCTGGCTGAACTTGATGCTGGGTGGCAGGTCATCCCAGACCTCCGTGCGGCCGCCGGCGTAACGCACCACGATGGGCACCGGCTCGTCTTTACGCAAGGTGTACCGCAAATGCTGGCAATTGACCTGCGCCGCCGGGCAGGTGGCACAGAGGGCCGGTGAGACCTCGGCGTTGCCCCGGCCCACCTTGTCGCAGACCACCCGGCCATCGGCCAGGACCTGGCGTTGGGCACAGACCTCGGCTTGCCTGTCCCCAACTGGTTGACGGTTCGTCACGCGCGCGACCGGGAAGGGATGGATACTGCCGCCCATCTGGACCTCCTGAATTAGAACGTTTGTTCTAATCGTATTATAACCGACGGGCGGGGTTTTGTCAATCCCCCCCTGACATCTTGACATCCGTGCGTAAACTAAACCCATGAGGGCACTGCCTCACTCCCCACTTCGCGTCCCTTCGGGGAGGGGAACCTGGTAGGGGTTTTTGCGGCGGCTTCGCCGCCGCAAAAACCCCAGAAAGGCTTTCTCTCCCTTTGTTCCCTCCCTGACAGGAGTTATGCACGGATGTCAGCCCAACCTTAAAATTCACGCCACTGGAAGGGACTACTATGAGTGAAGACCCGGCGATCACGCTGGGGCATCCCAGCTACGTGTGGCGAGCCGGCCAGGACCGCCGCCTGAAGCTGATGCAAGACTATGTGCCGCTGGCCGGGCGGCGCATCCTGGACGTGGGCTGTGGGGTGGGGATGTACGTGCGCGCCTTCAGTGCGCTCAGCCCGCACGTCTACGGGGTGGAGATCGACCAGGAGCGGGCGCGACAGGCGGGGGCGTTGGTTCCCAGGGCCGGCATCAGCGTGGCCCCGGCTGAGCGGCTGCCATTCCCCGACGCGGCCTTTGATGTGGTGCTGCTGCACGAGGTCATCGAGCACGTGGACGACGATGCCCAGGCCCTGGCGGAGGCGTGCCGGGTCACGCGAACCGGTGGGCACGTGATCATCTTTGCCCCGAATCGCCGTTACTTCTTTGAGACGCACGGGGCCTATTTTGGCTCGCGTTACGTATTCGGCCTGATCCCCCTGGTGAACTGGCTCCCGGATCCCCTGCGGCGGCGGTTCTGCCCCCATGTGCGGGCGTATACGCCGGGCGATATCCGGGAATTGTTGGCCCGGCTGCCCTGCCGGGAACTGGTTTTCACCCAGATCTACCCCGGCTATGACCACATCGCGGCCCGCCGGCCCCGCCTGGCCTCGCTCCTGCGCCGGATCACCTATGCCCTGGAGAGGACACCCCTGCGAACCTTCGGATTGTCGCATTTTGTTGTTGTCCAAAGGCTATAAATAGTAATTTTTTCATGGATTATCAGCATCAATAGCCGGAGCTGGCCTATTCCGGCACTCAGAAAAGCTAGTCTATGAGACCACCGGCAATCTAAATATATTGTCTAAATATCCACATCTATCATTGGATTCTTGACCATAATCTATCTTAAATTTCCCGCCATTATAGGGTTCCGCCCCCGCCAGGAACTTGTCAAACTGAGTCGGGTCTGGTAATATGCTTTTTGCCCTTGTCGCCCCGACAACCTGGGTTTCCTCTGGTCAGCGGGGTTAACGGTCTCTTTTCCTTCCTTACCGTGCGCCCCGGGGGCCTCAACTTCAGTGTTACCTCTAAGCGATGCATCGGGACACGGTCCCGGAACCAGGTGACCACGGTTAGCCGGGACTAATAACCAAAACTCATACATCCAATTAACTGGGGGGTCGTTTGCCGTCAACCGAGGGTGCGGCGATAGGGTATTTTTGCGCCTCAACGCCCCGGAACCGCGATCAATCGGAAATCTCGAGGGTGTTTCCCGGTGTGAGCCGGGAGCCGGGGACTGGCGCGTGGAGGCGCAACCCGTGGCACTAAAATAGTGCCGTCAGACCAGACGCACCTGACGGCTGACCCACCCCGCGAGTTATAATTCGAAGAGAGATTATGCCCTTGTCGTCCAGAGAAATCTGGCATGCTGCCTTAGGTCAACTCCAACTCCAGGTCACGCCGGCCGATTATGACACCTGGATCCGCGATACGACCGTGGTCTCCTACGAGGATGGCCTGTTCGTCATCGGGACGCCCAGCCTGTTCGCGCGGGAATGGCTGGAGAACCGCCTGCACAACCTGGTCAAGAAGACCCTCACCGGTCTGGTAGGCCGGGCAGTGGAAGTACGCTATGTGGTGCGGGCGGACCCGGCAGGTCGTGAGCGATTGGTCTTGACGGTGCCGCCGGAACCCCTGGCCATTGAGGAGCCCGCGCCGCACACCACTAATTTTTCTGATATTGACTGCGGTAATCTGCAACGCGATTACACTTTCAGCACCTTTATCGTGGGCCCGAGCAATCGGCTGGCCCATGCTGCCGCCCTCGCCGTGGCTAACCAACCAGCTACGGCGTACAACCCGTTGTTCATCTACGGCGGGGTAGGGCTGGGCAAGACCCACCTGCTCCATGCGGTTGGTCATGAGAGTCTGCAACGGGGCTACAAGGTGCTCTATGTATCGGCCGAGGAGTTTACCAACGACTTTATTGATGCCATCCAACGCGGCCAGGGAGAGTTGTTTCGGACCCGGTATCGCTACACGGACCTCTTGCTCATAGATGACATCCAGTTTGTGATCGGCAAGGAACGCACCCAGGAAGAGTTCTTCCACACCTTCAATGCCCTGCACAGGGCGAACAAGCAGATCGTGCTCACGGCAGACCGGCCGCCCAAATCCTTCCGCTCGCTAGAACCGCGCATGCAGTCCCGCTTTGAATGGGGGTTGGTTGTGGACCTCCAGGTGCCAGACCTGGAGACGCGCATCGCCATCCTGCGCGCCAAAGCTGCCCGGCGCAATTGTCAGGTGCCGTTGGCCGTTCTGGAGCTGATCGCCCGCAAAGCCCAACACAATATCCGCGAACTGGAGGGCGCTCTCACGCGTGTGATAGCCTATACCACCGCTCTGGCCCGGCCGCTGAACCTCGAAACCGCCGAAGAAGCACTGGCCGATCTGGTGAAACACCCTGAAGTCACAGAGGAACAGGTTATCCAAACCGTGGCCGAGCACTTTGGGCTTACCCGGGACGCGCTATGCAGCCCCGCCCGCCGCAAGGAGCTGGCCTGGCCTCGCCAGATCGCCATGTACCTGCTGCGCGAAGAGACCAAAACGCCGTTTTCCCAGATCGGTCAGGAATTGGGCGGGCGCGATCACTCCACCGTTCACCACGGGTATGAGAAGATCGCCCAGGTCATTCAGGAGGATGAGGAGACCCGCCGGACGGTGATGCAGATCCGGGAAAAACTATTTCGCTAGTCGCAGCCTCAGCCGGCTTGCCCCTGCAAGCCTGACCACAGCCCTGATGATACCGGCCATTGATCCACACCGGCTTGTGGATAACTGGCCGGTTTTTTGTGGATAACTGCCCGTTGTTGTGGATAAGTAGATCGCTGCGACAGGCCCGCCCCGTGCGCGCCTGTTTTTCTCCACCCGTTATCCACAATGGGGTGCTGAGCGACCCCCAAGGCGTATGGGGGCCAGATAAAGAGACCGCAAGATACAGTGGGTGACAGCTCTCAGACCGCTGATGATCAACTATCCACATAGCTACTAAGGGGACTATAAAAGTAGCTGATCACTGTGGATTTGTGTTGGTCAGGGGAGTGCAGGGTAGTCGCTCTACTGAGTAGTGGGTCCAGGCTGGGATATTCTTTGTTCCCTACCCCTGGGATGTGGGGTTTGGCGACGGCTCTGCCGTCGCCAAACCCCTAAAAACCCTTCTCCCCTGCTGTGAAAGCAGCAGCTTTATCCACAGAAGAGTTCACTGCAAAAACTCACCGCAGAGGCGCCGGGAGCGCAGAGTTCATCGTATTCTCTGCGCGCGAAACGTCTGCGTCTCGGCGGTGAAACGACCTTTTTGCAGTAGACTCATAGATGGAAATTTGTGCTCCTCGACGGTCTGCCAGGCCCACCCAGTTGTGGTTGGCTGAGTCTGGTTGCGGCCCGCCACGCGGGTCGCGCTATGGGGCTGCTTCATGAGAGAGGGCATATACTGGCAGGATGCACAACTGCTGTCCCCCCAGCGTGAACTCGAGTTGGCCAACAGGTTCCCCAGGCTGGGCTACTGGAGCCAGGTGTAAGAAGGACCGGAGATGGCTCTTTTGCCAGCGGGGCAGGACGATCACCTGGGGATCATGCAAACCCAGCAGGAGCCGGGAGCCGTCTTTCCCGCGGACCTGGCGGAAATCGCCGGGCGGCAGGTCGAGCCGTTGCCAGGTATAATGAGCGAAACCATAGTCGAGCAAGGCCGTGGCCTCGGCGTAGCGGTCCTGGCTGCCTAATACCACGGCGATGAGCCGTTGCCCCTGGCGGGTAGCCGAGGCGATCAGACACTCACCGGCTGCGGCGGTGGTGCCGGTCTTGACCCCATCTGCCCCCGGGTATTGCTCCAGCAGTTGGTTGCGGTTCTCCCAGCGGTGTCCCCGGACCGAATACGTCGCTGTGGCGACGATGCGCGCAAAGGTGGGATGTCGTAAGGCCTGGCGGGTCAGGCGCAGCAGATCCATGGCGCTGGACAGGTGATCTGGGGCGTCCAACCCATGGGGGTTTACAAAGTGGGTATGGACGAGTCCCAGTTCCGCCGCGCGCGTGTTCATCGCCGCCACAAACTCTTCTTCTGTCCCGCCGCTGTACCGGGCCAGGACCAGGGCTGCGTCATTGCCGGAGGGGAGCAACAGGCCGTAGAGTAACCCTTCTATGGTCAGGGTCTCGCCGGGCACCAGGCCAGCCGTAGTGCCTGGCACCTGAAGGTCGGCAGGGATGCGTACAGTCTCTGTGAGGTAATTGCGTTCCAGGACCAGCAGGGCGGTCATGATCTTGGTAGTGCTGGCTGGCGGCCGGGGTGTGGTGGGGTCCTGGCTGTAGAGCACCTGGCCGGTGGCGGCGTCAGCGAGGAGGACAGAGGGCGCGCGCAGGACGGGGACCTGGCGCAGGCGGTCTATTTGGTGTACCTGGGTGGCGGTCAACGGGGCCTGGGGCAGTTCGGCTTCCACCAGGACCGGCACCGCCGGCCCGGGGGCCAGGCTCAGGCAACTGAGCAGGATGATCAGCCAGGGCCATCCAGGAACGCGCATGAGTTTTACTGCCCAGGCGGCTCATGGACCTGGCGCGCCCCGGCCTCAATGTACGGATAGAGCAGCCAAACCCAGGCCAGCCCGAACAGGCCGCCGGTGAGCAGGCGCAACTGCCACACACTCTCCCGCAGGCCCACGAGCTGAGTCAATCCATCCACAGCCATGGGTACGGTGAGTAGCACGGTGATCACCAGGGTGAGCCGCCAATCCGGCGGCCGGTAACGTCGCCGCACCAGGGCAAAGATCAGCCCGGCCAGCAGCATGGCCCCATAGATAGCCAGGTCCCGTTGACACAAAGCGATCTTGTAACCCAACGTCTGGTTGCCGATGAACCAGCGGTGCGATTCTGGGGGGAAGCTCTGGTCCAGCAGCGGCCACAGGTCCGCATAATTGTATACAGGATTGGCCCCGCCGATGAAGAACGACCGGTAAGGCAGTTGGTGACATAGGGGGTAATAAACGCCATAGATCACCTGGGCCAGCCCGGGCAGGCCGGCCAGCATGAACAACGGGGCCAGGAAGGGCACAGCCAGGTACAGGAACAGGGCCAGGTTCACCAGCGCCAGCCAGTGCCGGCCGAAGAAACTCACGCAGGCGTCCAAGGCTCGCAGGAAGCGGCGATCCAGCGACTGGCGGATCGGGGAGATGGGAGGTTCGTACTCGGGCCAGCGGGAGGCCGGGGGGTGATTTTCCATGAAGGTGAGGTCCTTTCCGGGCAAAAGTGGTTCGTGAGGTGGGCTACCCATCTTCAGTAGATGGCAATTCGTGCTCCTCGGCGGTCTGCCAGGCCCAGGCCTGAGGCTTCGCACTGACCGCCGAGCGCGAAGCGGCGGGTCACCCAGTCAGGCCCCCGGCCCAGGCCGGACTGGGTGGGCCTGGCAGACCCGCTTTGAGCAACTTTTTCCATCTACTGATCTTTCATTTAGTTTTTCCGCTCGCCAGGAACAAGATCAACCCCAGAAAGACCAGGCTCAAATAGCTGATCAGCCGGTCAATGATCGCCACTGAGGTCGCCAGTTCCGCCGTCATGGTTGGCACGGCAAAGAGCAAGACCCCCACAATGCCGCTCTCTGTGAACCCCAGGCCGGCTGGAGTCAACGGCAGCGTGGTCAACACCGCTTCCAGCAGGGCGATAAACGTTACCAGCCCAAAGTCCAGCGGTTGACCCACGGCCAGCACCACAAAGTAGACCCGCCCCACCTCGGAGAACCAGGTGATGAGGGTCAGTCCCACCAGGGCTGGCAGACGTTTGAAGGAGAGCAGCACCCCCTCCTCGAAACGCGAGTAGACCTCGTGGAAGCGGGCCGGGATGATCCGCCGGGCCAGGCCACCGAAGAACCGCATCCCGATGAGGCCCACCACAGCCAGGGCGGCCAGCCCCAGGCCGATCAGGAATACAGACAAGGCCGCGTCGGGGATGCGGCCCTGAAAGGCCCACAGGCCAGCCGCGCACATCATCACGATCAGCACCAGCAGGTCCAGGATGCGCTCGGCCAGGATGGTGCCCAGGGTCCTGGAGAGGGTCACGCCCTCGCTGGTCTTGAGCAGGTAGCCGCGATAGACATCACCCAGCTTGGCCGGCACGATGCAATTGGCGAACCATGACAGATAGACGATCTCGGTGAGGTCCCTCACCCGCAGCCGGCCCGCGCTGCCAGCGTTGCGCAACAGGATTCGCCAGCGCAGGCCCCGGACTGGGAAAGAGGCATAATAGACCAGAAAAGCCAGCAACACCAGCCCCAGGTTGGCGCTGGCGGTGATCCGCCATGTTTCCAGCAGGTCAATCCGCACTTGTGTGACCAGCAGGATGATAAGGGCAAGGGCGATCAGAAACGAGATGAGGGTGCGGGGGCGGAGGAAGCGTTGGCGCAGAGATACTCTTTCGAGGGCCAGCTCCGGCGACACGTTCTCGGCGGGCGATCGTTCTGCAGTGATAGCTGAGTACCACCTTTCTGGAAATATGTGGCTTGCGAGTTACCCAAGCATAACAGAAAGTGATCGGGGTGTCAACTGCGACCCTGGGGTCAGGGTGTCCGTCACGTTTTTGCACGCGGAGGCGTGTTTGCTCCCTCGCCCCTACGGGGAGAGGGTAGGGGTGAGGGGCGATCTGCGCCGGCTGGCCGTTTCTACCCTCACCCCGGCCCTCTCCCTACCAGGGAGAGGGAGCCGCGTTCGCTACGCGGGCAGTGCCGGTGCAAAACTATGACGGACACCCCTGGGATCAGGATTTGGACAGCGTTTATCCAGTCCAGCCCCCAGGCTGAAGCCGATCTTCGCGCCCTGCGCCTGGCAACTCCATAAAAAATCCACAATTATGTGGTATAATGCTCTGGTGGGTAATCACTTCAATGAGTAGTGATTATAAGCTCCAGGCCCAGGCCAGGGTATCCCTTGCTCCCTACTCCCGGGGTGTGGGATTTGGCGACGGCTTCGCCGTCGCCAAATCCCTAAAAAACCATTTCTTCTCCCCTGCCGTGGGAGCAGCAGTTTTATCCACTGGTAGCAGGTATGATTTTTGGCAATGGCGCAGTCAAAAGTAGAATCCGGAGGGAACGATGCCGCGTATCCTGGTGGTGGATGATGACCTCAAGATCGTGCGGTTAGTACGGGCCTACCTGGAACAGGCCGGCTATCATGTGCTCACAGCTCATGATGGCAATGCCGCCATGCTGCTCATCCGGCAGGAACGTCCCGATCTGGTGGTTCTGGACCTGATGATGCCCAACCGCGATGGCTGGGAGGTCACGCGCATCGTGCGCAATGACCCCACCCTGTCGGCCACGCCCATCATCATGCTCACCGCGCGGGTAGAGGATACCGACAAGATCCTGGGCCTGGAGCTGGGGGCAGACGATTATATCACCAAGCCCTTCAATCCCCGGGAGGTGGTGGCCCGGGTGCGGGCCGTGTTACGCCGCACCTCTGGCGGGCCGGTGCCTTCCCATGTCCTGCAACATGGCAATCTCATCGTGGATGTAGACCGCCACGAGGTGCTGGTAAACGGTCGGTCGGTGGACCTGACCCATACCGAGTTCGAGTTGCTGCGGGTCCTGGTGGCCAATCCCGGCCGGGCCTTCACCCGGCTGGAGTTAATCGAGGAAGGGTTGGGTTACGCCTATGAGGGCCTGGAACGCACGATAGACAGCCATATCAAGAACCTGCGCCGCAAGATCGAGCCAGACCCGGCGAACCCGACCTATATCCAGACCGTCTATGGGGTGGGGTATCGCCTGGGAGACGTGGCCTGAACTACCGGGCTGACTGCTGAACGGAGCGACTGGTCAATGAACAAACTATCAGTGCAACTGGTTCTGGCCTTTGTGCTGGTCACTGTGGTGACGGTGAGCACGGTAGCCCTGTTGGCCAACTTGGGTGCGACCACGCAGTTCCGCTATTATCTGGACCGGCGGAGTGAGCTGGAACAAAGCGAGTGGTATGGGTGGCTGGTGGCCTACTACCAGCGCATGGGTAGTTGGAATGGCGTACGCGAGCTGCTTCGTCCGGCCGGTGAATTGCGACCCCGGGGCTGGTTAATGCCCTTTGTGCTGGCTGATACCCAAGGGGTCATCATCCTCGACGTGCGCAGTACGACCTGGGGTCAGACCCTAAGCCCCCAGGAGCGCGCCCGCGCCGTGCCGGTGGTCGTGGACGGTCAGACTGTGGGCTGGCTGGTGGCCCTGGGTCCTGAGCACCGCCCGGATCAGAAGATGTTTCAGGCCATTGAGCAGGCCTTTATGGACCGCGTTAATCAATACCTGCTCCTGGCGGGCTTTCTGGCTGGCGGGTTGGGTATCGTGCTGGGTTTGGCCTTCAGTCGCCAGCTTACCGCACCCCTGGCCCGGCTCACCGCCGCCGCCCACCGCATCGCCCAGGGTGACCTGGCTCAGCGGGTGCCGGAGACGGGCAGTGCCGAGATCGCCGAATTGGGCCAGGCCTTTAACCGCATGGCGGCTAACCTGGCCGAGGCCGAACGGTTGCGTCGCAATATGGTGGCCGATGTGGCTCATGAGCTGCGCACTCCCTTGAGCGTGCTCCAGGGCAATCTCCGTGCAATCCTGGATGACGTCTACCCCCTGGAACAAGCCGAGATCGCCTCGCTTTATGACGAGACGCGCATCTTGAGTCGCCTGGTGGATGATCTGCACGAACTGGCTCTGGCTGAGGCTGGTCAACTGCCCTTGCACATGCAGCCCCTGCAACTGGCAGATGTTATCCAGACCACAGTGGCCAACCTGGCCGTAGTGGCCGAGTCTGGCGCGGTGAGTCTGGATATGGACCTGGCGGATGATCTGCCGCTGGTCCAGGGGGACCCGGAACGACTGGCCCAGGTGCTGCGCAACCTGCTGGCGAACGCTCTGCGCCATACCCCGCCCGGCGGTCAGGTCAAGATCAGCGCCAGTGTGTCGCCGACAGGGCCGGGCTTGGTGCAGGTTACCGTCACCGATACTGGTGAAGGCATCGCCCCGGAGGACCTGCCTCACGTGTTCGACCGCTTCTGGCGAGCGGACCGCTCACGCAGCCGGGATTACGGCGGGGCCGGCCTGGGGCTGACCATCGCCCGTCAACTGGTAGAGGCCCATGGCGGGCACATCGAGGCCGCCAGTGAACCCGGGCAGGGGTCCCGGTTCACGTTCACGCTGCCGGTGGCCAGGTCCTGACCCTATTCCGCGCTCCAGCTAAAATCCGCCGCGCGCAGGCTCCAGGTCAACCCGGCATAGGCCAGGCCCCCCAGGATGAGACCACCGGCGATCAGCGTGCTGTCACCCACCAGGCCGGCTGGCAGGCGAGGCCCGGCCAGCCAATGCCACCCGGCCACCAGCGCCCCCATCACCAGGGAGGCGGTTGTGGTTTTGCCCACGGACCGGAGCAGGGCCTGGCCCTCGATCCCACCCAATCGCTGGGAGAGCAATCGAAGCAGGAGCAGGGCCTCCCCGGCCGTCGCTACCGAATTCGCCAGGGCCAACCCGCCGATGCCTAGCGGCGTCAGCAGCAGCCAGCTCAGGATGATGTTCGCCACCACCGAGCCTACGCCCACCAGGACCGGCGTCCAGGTATCGTGCAGGGCGTAGAAGCAACGAGTGCCGATCTCTAGCGTGGCGTGGGCAAACAGACCCAGCGCATAAAAGCCCAACGCCCAGGCTACCATCTGGGTGGAGGTGGCGGTGAACTCACCGCGCTGGAACACAAGCCGGATCAAAGGCTCCCGCAGGGCTACCAGCCCCACGCTGGCCGGGATCGTCAGGTAGAGGATCAGGCTCAGCCCCCGGCGCACCATACGTCGCAGTTCACCCAGCCGCTCCGTGGCGAACAGCTCGGCCAGGGTGGGAAATACCACCGTAGAGATGGCCATGGCGAATATGCCCAGGGGCATCATGGTCAGCAGCCAGGCATAGCCCAGGGCAGCCACGCTCCCTTCCACCAGCGTGGAGCCGAGCATGTTGTTCACCAGGAAATTGAGTTGGGTCATCCCCAGTCCCAGCACGCGGGGGGCCATGAGCCGGCCTACCTCGCGGACGCCGGGGTGTAGCAGGTCAAGCACCAGGCGATACGGTGGTTTCGCCAGGCCCGCACCCAGCCGCAGCAAGCCCGGCACCTGGACCAGCAGATGTAGCCCGGCTCCCAGGCTCACGCTGGCCGCCAGCACCTGTACGCGCTGGGCAGATTGCGCCTCGGCCGGGAAAAGGATCAGCCCCAGCCCTGCCCCACCGATGATGGCCGCGTTATAGGCTGCCGGGGCCAGGGCCGGCAGCGCGAATCGGCGGTAAGAGTTCAGCACCCCCATGAGGATGCCGCTCAGCCCAAAGAGCACCGGCGATATGAGCATGATCCGCACCAGATCGGCGGTGAGGGCCTGTTTCTCCGGCCCATAGCCCGGCACCACCCACGGTACGATCCCCGGCGCCAGCACGAACAGTACCCCAGCCGCTGCTGTCAGTAATACCGCGGCCAGATTGAACACGCTGGATGCCACCTGCCAGGCCGTCTCCTCCTCGCCCTGGGCCAGGTAGGCGGTGAAGGTGGGGATAAAGGCGCTGGCCAGCGCCCCCCCAGCGAACAGCGTGAACAGGATGTCCGGGAGCAGGAACGCCGTGCGATAGGCATCCAGCGCACTGCTGGTACCAAAGGCCGCGCCGATAGCCATCTCGCGTACCAGGCCTAGCGCGCGGCTCAGGACAAAGCCGACCATTACCAGGACAGCGGCGCCGGCCAGCCGGCTGCTGCGATCTATCAAAGGCCATACCTCCAATCGGCGGGTCTTTTATTCAGCCTACCCTCCCGCAGGTGGCAGGGAACCGAAACGCACGAGACTGCCGGAGGGTGAGCACACCCCGATGGCAGTGAGAGTATAGCCAGGTCGCCCGGTTTTGTCAAACCTGGTAACTACCTGCCCTGCCCCCCGCAGGCTTGGCAAACCGGCGGGGGTCTGACACCCGTGCATAACTTCTGTCAGGGAGGAAACAAGGAGGTAAAAAGCCTTTCTAGGGGTTTTTGCGGCGGCGAAGCCGCCGCAAAAACCCCTACCACAGGCATTTTTCCCCTGGCAGAATCCTCATGCGTTTAATTACGAACGGATGTCAGGCTATGTGGCTTGTGCAAGCATCCGCCGCGTGCTATAATTACACGGGCGCGGAAGCGAACAATACGGAAGGGGATCTTCTCATGCACCAGACTGGCTACGATGTTGGCCGGTTCCACCACTGGTTTTCGCCCTTTCTCGCCGGCGTGCTGCTCGTCGGTTTGCTTGTGCCGCCCTCCCCGGCCGGCGCGCCGCCGGGTGAATCGCTCCAGGTGTGTTACGAGTTCCCAGCGCCGCTGGTCTACCCGGCCGGGGCCTATCAGGCGGTGCACATCCCCGGTCTCCCCAACCTCAACCAGCCCGGCCAACCACGTCTGCCCATCCAGACGGCCCGGCTGCTCATCCCCTTTGGCTACCAGGTGACCCTGGTGCGGGTGGAGGCCGGCCAGAAGGTGACGCTACCCGGCGTCTACCGGGTGGCGCCGGGCCAGGAGCCGGTCCCCCTGAGTCACGCCGGCCCCCGGCTTCCCACACCGCCAGCTCCAGAGACCTATGCCTCGGCGCGGCCCTTCCCCGGCGCCTTGCACTCCCCGGCCACGATCCAGCACCGCCGGGGCTACCGCCTGCTGCTCCTCACCATCTACCCGGTGGAATACATCCCGGCGACCGGCACCCTCTACTACTATGAACGACTGACGGTGCAGGTGGACCTGCGACCGGCCCCCTGGAAAGGGATCCAGATGCTGCGCCAGCGTCCCACCCACTGGGCGGCGGACCGGGCCGAGATACAGGCTCTGGTGGACAACCCGGCTGCCGTCGCCACCTATCCCACCCCGGCGCAACTGGCCCCGGGCCGCCCGGTCGAGGTCACCTCCGCCCTGGACCCGGCCACGCCCTATGACTATGTGATCATCACCGACGAGAACCTCATGGCCGCCCCCGGCCCCCACAACTTTCAGGCCCTCCAGACCGATAAGGAGGCCCGGGGCATCCGCACCCTCATCACCACCACCGCCTGGATCTCGGCCACGTACAGCGGCCTGCGCCCGGACGGCGGCCATGATCTCCAGACCAGCATCCGCAACTTTGTCGCCGACGCCTATGCGACCTGGGGGATCGCATACGTGCTCCTGGGCGGCGACGGCGATGGGGCCGACGTGGGCGGGGAGAGCGGCGACGCCATCATCCCGGCCCGGGGCCTGGTCGTGACCAGCACCAACTACAGCGACACCAACATCCTGGCCGACATGTACTACGGTTGTCTGGACGGCACGTTCGATCACAACGGCAACGGCCTCTATGGCGAGCCGGACGACGGGCCGGGCGGCGGCGAGGTGGACCTCTGGGCCGAGGTCTATGTGGGCCGCGCCCCGGTGGACTCGGCGACGGAGCTGGCGAACTGGGTGCGCAAGACCCTGGCCTACCAGGCTGACAACGACGCCTACCTGCGGGATGTGTGGATGGTGGGCGAGTACCTGGGCTACTATGAAGGGACTCATGTCTGGGGTGGCGACGCCAAGGACGACATCATAGACGGCTCCGGCCTGGCCGGCTATACGACCACCGTGACGGCCACCGTCGGTTTTGAGAACTCGGCCTACGCTGTCTTCTTTGACACCCACACCCTGTACGACCGGGACCTTGACCCGGGCCGTTGGACCAAGGCAGACATGGCGGCCGTCATCAATCGCCCGGCCCACCTCATCAACCACCTGGGGCACACGAACCTGGTCTCCGCGATGCGGCTCTACATCCCCGATGTGCCCGCCATGCTGACCAATACCCATTATTTCATCGGCTACAGCCAGGGGTGTTACGCCGGGTCCTTTGACGATCGCCACTGGGATGGTAACTACTACCGTTACGACTGCATTGGCGAGCACCTGGTCAACGGCGAACATGGCGCGGTGGCCTTTGTCTGCAACTCCCGCTTCGGCTGGATGGAGACGGACGTGCACCTGGGCGCGTCACACTATTACGACCGCGAGTTCTGGGAGGCGGTCCTGGGCGAGGGCATCTTCCAGCTCGGCCGGGCCAACCAGGATTCCAAAGAGGACACCTATGCCGCGCTGGGGCCGGGTGGCTTTACCTGGGACCAGCGGTGGTGCTACTACGGGCTGAACGTCCTGGGCGACCCGGCCCTGGTGATCAGGATGGTGGGCCTGGAGCTGAGCAAGACCGGCGAGCCGGACCCGGTGCCGGCCGGGGGCGTGCTCACCTACACCCTCACCGTGCGCAACACCGGCACTGCCGATGCCACCGGCGTCATCGTCACCGACACCATCCCGGCGCACACCTCGTTCCGCCACGCCGAAAACGGCGGCGCGCAGGTGGGCGGTGAGGTGCGTTGGACCAACAAAACCGTGCCCGCCGGTCAGACTCTGGCGTTGCGCTTCACGGTCAATGTGACCAGCCCACTGCCCAACGGAACCGTGCTCGCCAACAGTAACTATGGCGTGACGTGCGCGCAAGGAGTCGCTGCTGCTGGCGCAGTCGTGACGACCACCGTGACCAGTACACCGGTTCTGGTGATCGAAAAGTGGGCCAGCCCGGAGCCGGTGCCGGCCGGGGGCGTGCTCACCTACACCCTCACGGTGAGCAACACCGGCACCGCCGATGCCACCGGCGTCACCGTCACCGACACCATCCCGGCGCACACGCAGTTCCGCCACGCCGAAAACGGCGGCGCGCAGGTGGGGGGTGAGGTGCGTTGGACCGACCAGACCGTGCTCGCTGGCGACAGCCTGACGTTGCGGTTCAGCGTCACGGTGACCCATCCCCTGTCTCCGGACGCGACCATCGTGAACACGGACTATGGCGTCCGCTGTGCCCAGGGGGTCTGGACAACCGGTGACCCGGTGACCATTCCACTGCGCTGGTACGAACTCTTTCTCCCGTTTGTACAGAAACCGTAACTGTCTACCCACGCCGACTGAAGTTGCCCGCTTTGGGCCTTCGGCCAGCGGTCGGCCTGCGCCGACCGCTGTTTGCCGACGCCCGGCGCCATAGGCGCCCAGAAAGGCCGATTTCCAATCGGCACACGGCGGCAGGCAGCCGGGTAGGTAATTACCAGAAACCATGACCAACCAGCTTCCAGCCACCAGTAACCAGCTTCCAGCAACCAGTCATACGAGGAGGGGCAACATGCCAGAGATCAAATGGTTAGGTCACGCGAGCTTTTTGTTGCGCTCCGAAAGCGGCGTCACCCTGGTCATGGACCCTTATGACGATACCATCGGCTACCCGTTGCCATATCCCACGGCCGACATCGTCACCACCAGCCATGATCACCGGGACCACGGCTACGTGGCGGGTGTCCGGGGCAATCCCCAGGTCATCCGCACCGCTGGCGAGCATCGGGTCAAAGACATCCGTATCCTCGGTATCCCCACGCACCACGACGAGCGAGGCGGCAAGCAGCGCGGCCCCAACATCATCTATGTCGTGGACATGGACGGCGTGACCATCTGTCACCTGGGGGATTTGGGGCATCCGCTCAAGAAGGAGCAGGTGGGGCAGATCGGTGCGGTGGACGTGCTGATGGTGCCGGTGGGGGGCGTGTACACGATTGACGCGCGTCAGGCGGCGGAGTTGGTGCGCCAGGTGGGGCCACGCCTGGTGCTGCCCATGCACTACCAGACGCCGGCCCTGAGCTTCCCCCTGGCCCCGGTGGACGACTTTTTCCGCGCGCTGGGCCTCAAAAAGCCGGCCCCTCTGCCCGGCCTCACGGTGCGCCGGGAGACCCTGCCCGCCGAGATGCAGGTGGTGCTCCTGGACTATCGCTAGAGGCTGCTCCTGTCGGGGGTTCCTCTGCTCCCGTCGGGTCTGCGACCCGACGGCTTCCTCTGCTTCCGTCGGGTCTGCGACCCGACGGTTGGCGCGGGTCACAGACCCGCGCCGAGCCGGGGTGCTTCTGCTCCCGTCGGGTCTGTGACCCGACGACTTCCTGTGCTCCCGTCGGGTCTGTGACCCGACGGTTGGGCGCGGCTTCCTCTGCTCCCGGCGGGTCTGTGACCCGACGGTTGGGCGCGGCTTCCTCTGCTCCCGGCGGGTCTGCGACCCGACGGTTGGGCGCGGGTCACAGACCCGCGCCGGGCCGGGACTGTAGCTGGCTCCTACTCCCCCCGTACCCACTGCTGGTACAGCGCGTCCAACGGCTGACCGCTGGCGGTCTCAAAGGCCCGCATCAGGTCCGCCGGGCCGGCGATGCGGTACGCATAGTCATGCCGGTAGGCGCGCAGAGCCTGGAGATACCCGGCATCGCCGATGGTCTGCCGGATGGTGTCGAAAAAGAGCGCGCCTTTGGCATAGACGATGGCCTCATAATCGGCGGCCGGGTAATCGGCCACGGGCCGGCCGATGGGCGCGTCGCGCCCGCGCCTGACCAGGGACTCGGTCGGGATGGTCCAGCGAGTGCGTTTCAACTCATTGGCCCGGGCCTGGCCGTAGAGCAGGCGGTAGTAGAACGACGTGTTGTATTCCGTCAGGCCCTCGTCCTGCCACGGGCTGCGCAGGGGGTCGCTGCCAACCAGGTTATACCACCACTGATGCCCCACCTCATGCGCCACCAGGAACTCCAGATCGGCGCGGTTGGCCGGTTCGTATAGCCCGTCCCCGATGAGGGACAGCCCCGGGTACTCCATGCCCCGCACCCCCAGGGGTGCCTCCACGATCTTGAACTCAGCCAGGGGGCTGGGGCCGAACAACTGGCGGTAGATGCGCAGGGCGGCGGCGGCCTGCCACAGGGCGGCGCGTCCACCGTCAGCGTGGGCCGGCTGGTAGTAAGAGTACACCGTCGTCTCGTCGGCCTGGGTCTGGACGAAGCGCAGCTCCGGCCCGGCAAAGATGCCGAAATCGCGGGCCGGCCCGCTGACGATGTGGTAGGTGAGCCGGTTTCCGCCGGCTACGGTGGTGGTGAGCACCCGGCCCGTCGTCACCACCACCAGGGTCTCTGGCGCCGTGAGCCGCACCTCAAAGAGGGCAATGTCCGCCAGCACCGCGTCCCCGTGGGACTCGGCGATGTCCATGCGCCAGCCGTCCGCGCCCCAGGTCGCCAGCAGGGGCAGGGTGCTGGGCCAAGAGAGCAGTCCCCGGGCCTGGCCGTAGAGCACGTATTCCTGGTCTATGGGCCGGGCCTTGGCGTGGAACTCGATGTCCAGGGCCAGGGTCTCGTGAGGGGCCAGCGGCTGCGGCAGGATCACGCGCGCCGCTGTGTCCTCGGCCTCGTAGCTCCACTCCAGCACTTTCTCTCCCGATCGGACCCCATCCAGGCCCAGCCCGCCGACGTATTGCGGCAGGTTGGGGTACAGGCGCAGCACGATGTCGCGCTGGGGCTGGCCGGTACGGTTCATGTAACGAAGAGACTGCCGGCCGGTCAGTGTCAGGTCGGTCGCGTTTAACGTGGCGGTCACGACGTAGCGCGGCGCGCCGACCAGCACGGCCAGGTCGCCCTGGCAGGAGGGGACCAGGGCCGCTTGCTGCCGCTCCAGGAACGGGTCGGCCGGTGACGAATCTCCCGGCCCACAGCTCGCCAGCAGGACCAGGCTGCCCACGGCCACTAATAGCACTGCCAGAGGCACGATGCACGACCGAATATGCATCAGGCTCGCAGGCGATCTGCGACCGCCGTCTCTTCCTCGCTGACGGGAGGAGGCGGGGTCGCAGACCCCGCTGGAGCAGGAAGTAGTCGCGCGGTTCATGCTTCCCCTTCCCCCAGTCGTTCGGCCACCCAGGCCAGGGCCTCCTGGCGGGTGGTGATCGTCCCGGCCAGTTGGGCCTCGCGGAGGGCGTCCAGGAGCGTCCCCACCTGCTTGCCAGGTTCCAGGCCAAAGGTGGTCATCAGGTCGTGGCCGGTGAGGAGCCGGGGCAGTTGCGCGGCGCGGTCACTGCGGTGGAAATAGGCGGCGAGCATCTCTTCGGTCGCCGTCACGTGACGGTTCCATTCGGCTGGCCGGACGCGCGGCCCCTGGGTGGACAGGTGATCGCACAGGGATAGCAACAGCACGTCAATGGCCGCCTCGCCGACGGAGCGAAGGAAGCGGGCGATGGCCCGCGCCGAGACCTGCCGGGCCGTGGCGAGTTGGGCCGGGCGCATGTGATGGGCCACGATGTGGGCCACGGTCTCGGCCTCGTGGGCGCTGAAGCGCAGCCGGCGCATCACCGTGGCGGCCATGGGCGCGCCCTCGGTCTCGTGGTTGAAGAAGCGGATGCGGCCGGCTGCGTCAATCGTGCGGCACTGAGGCTTGGCGATGTCGTGCAGCAGCGTGGCGAATTTGAGCAGCACGGCGCGAGTGCCGGCGGCCGAACTGGGGGCTTCCAGGTGGGCCAGGACCCGGTCTACGTGAAGCTGATCCGGGTTCAGCGTCAGGGTGGGGTCCCAACGCCAGGGGATTTCCCGGCCCCGCAGCCGGTCCAGGAGCCACTCCAACGCTCGCACTGTCTCCAGCACATGCTGGAACACGTCCCACTGGTGCGCGGCCGGTTGAGTCATGCCCCGGGCCGGCTCCAGCTCTGGGATGACGCTCGTGAGCAGCCCCAGTTCGTCCAGCAACTCCACCCCACCGATAGCCTGCGGCTGGGTGAACAGTTTGACCAGCTCGTCGCGGACCCGCTCAGAGGCGGACCAGGCAATGAGGTCCGCGTCGCGGCGGATAAGGGCCAGGGTCTCCGGCTCGATGGCGAAACCCAGCTCCACGGCCTGGCGCACAGCTCGCAGCAGGCGCACGGGGTCATCCAGGAAGGCGTGGTCCGAGACGGCGCGCACGACCCGCCGGGCCAGGTCATGTTGCCCGCCCAACGGGTCTACCAGGTGCTCCGGCGAGGGGTCTTCGGCCCAGGTGAGGGCGGCGGCGATGGCGTTGATGGTAAAGTCGCGGGCAGCCAGGTCGCCTTCCAACGTGGGGGCGCGTAGCCGGTTGAAATCAAGGTAGATTGCGGAATGCGCGCGTAGCGTGCGGATTGCGGATTGCAGCTCCGCATTCCGCATTCCAAATTCTACATTCCTTATGACGACCCGGCCGATGCCAAAGACCCGGTCCAGGGGCACAAATGGCTCGCCCCATTCGTCGGCCAGGGCCTGGGCCAGGGTCAGGGAGTCGCCGCGGGTGACGACGAAATCCAGGTCGTGGGCCGGGCGGCCCAGGAGCATATCCCGCACCGGGCCGCCTACCAGGTAGGCCTCGGCGTCGTGGGCGGCCAGGAAGGCGGCCACCCGCTGGATGAGGGCACGCTGGAAGCTGGCGTTGTTCATATTCTGCCCGGTCGTCACTCCATCGCCTTTCCCGCCTGCTCCTGTGGGCCAGGTAGCGCCGTGTAAAAATGCCGGCAGGCTCGAAAGCCTGACCTAAGCCATCCCCAGCACGCACGCCTCATACGGGGCCAGGGCCAGGGAGTTGCCCAAAAGCTCCAGTTCTGGCCGGTCGGCCGTGGAGAGGAGTGCGTGCCAGTCGCGGGCCGGGAGTGGCTCGTCCAGGACGGCCAGCACCGGCCGGGAGGAAAAGTTCAGGGCCACCAGCAGGGTTTGCTCCGGGGCTTCTCGCAGGTAGGCCAGGGCGTGAACCGGCCGCCGGATGAGGGGGCGGTACGCGCCCCGTCGCAGGGCCGGGCTGGTCCTGCGCAGGGCGATGAGCCGGCGATACCAGTGGAACACCGAGTTCGGGTCCTGACGCTGGGCGGCCACGTTGCGCTCGCGATAGTCCGGGTTCACTCGCAGCCAGGGCGGATTCACGCTAAAGCCGGCATTCGGCGAATCGTCCCAGGGCATGGGGGTACGGCAGCCGTCGCGCCCTTTGTGGAAAGGCCAGTAGCGTTTGCCTACCGGGTCCTGGATCTCGGCGCGGGGAATCTGTCCCTGGCGCATGGCGATCTCTTCGCCGTAATACAGGAACGGCGTGCCCCGCAGGGTGAGGAGCAGGGCGGCGGCGACCTGGGCGCGGGCATCGGTATGGAGGCCGGCCGCGTAGCGGGAGGCATGGCGCACCACGTCGTGATTGCTGAGGACGTAGCAGGGCCAGGCTCCCGGCCGCAGGGCCGCCTCCCACTGGGCGATGGCCTCGTGGAAGGCCCGGGCACGCCACGGCTGCTGGGTGAAATGAAAGTTAAAGGCCAGGTGCAGCTCGTCGTTGTTTTCGCCGTAATAAGCGGCCGCCATCTCAATGGGGTGGTCGCTGAAGGTCTCGCCCACGGCCATGCGTTCGGGATACCTGTCCAGCAGAGCGCGTAGCTCGCGGAGCAACGGGTGCATCTCCGGCTGGTCTTTGTCGTAGACGTGCCACTGGCGGTCATAGCCGCGCAGGCCCGGCCGGGGCGGGTTGTCGCGGAACAGGGCGTCTTTGAAATACAGGTTGAACACATCCAGGCGAAAGCCGTCCACGCCCCGTTCCAGCCAGAAGCGCACCACATCGAACAGGGCCTCCTTGACGGCCGGGTTGCGCCAGTTCAGATCAGGCTGCTCCTTGAGGAAGGAGTGCAGGTAATATTGTTGGGTGCGCTCGTCCCACTCCCAGGCCGGGCCGCCAAAGAAGGATTGCCAGTTGTTGGGCAGCTTGCCGCCGGTCGCCCCATCGCGCCAGATATACCAGTCGCGCCGGGGGTTATCCCGGCTGGCGCGCGACTCGACGAACCACGGGTGCTGGTGGGAGGAGTGATTGAGCACCAGGTCCATGATGATGCGGAGGCCACGCTGATGGGCCTGTTGCACCAGGCGGTCGAAATCGGCCAGGGTGCCAAAGACCGGGTCAATCTCGCAATAGTCGCTCACGTCGTAGCCAAAGTCATACATGGGCGAGGGATAGACCGGCGAGAGCCACACGGCGTCCACCCCCAGTTCGCTCAGGTGGTCCAGGCGGGCGATGATGCCCGGCAGGTCGCCGATGCCATCACCGTTGCTGTCGGCGAAGGAGCGCGGGTAAATCTGGTAGATGACACCATCGCGCCACCAGAGATAGTCCTCAGTCCTCAGTCCATAGTCCTCAGTCATCAGTACATGGTCTCCTTAAGGTGTGTGGGAGTTATGAGCGTATCGGTGTATGGGTGTGTATCGGCCTCGCTATACCCGGCCAGGAAATGACCGGCCACATGTTCTTTCTGGTCTTCTGGCTCAGGAACCAGGATCATGTTTTTCTTCACCCCCATAGTACCACAAACTGCGCCACCTGACAAGCCAGTGAGCCAGGTCGCCTGGCTCCAAACTCTGGCTGGTTGTGCTGACATCCGTGCATAACTCCTGTCAGGGAGGGAACAAGCCTTTCTGGGGGTTTTTGCGGCGGCTTCGCCGCCGCAAAAACCCCCTATGAGGCAGTCTTTCCCCTCCCCGAAGGGACGCGAAGCGGGGCGGGGGAGAGCGGTGCCCTCGTGCGTTTTTACTACCGGGCATTTTCGCAAGTTTCATCACGAATGACCCGAATCTGGCAAATCTCACGAACGTTTTTCATACGATCAAGCGCAATTCGTGTCATTCGTCCATTCGCATCATTCGTGATTGAAAAGTGTCCGGTAGTGAACATGCGTTTAATTTACGCACGGATGTCAAGTTGTGGCCTTGACCGCTGGCCCCTGATGTGGTATGCTGAGGCCGGACAGAAACGGAGGTGCCCCACATTGTCCGAGCACGTCACGTTCATCAGTGGTGGCTATAGCGACTGGGCCATCATGGTGCGCACGCCGGTGTGCCGGGAGTCGGGGCCGCGCCGGGACCTGCGCGGTGGCCAGCCGGAGGAACATCCCACGGCCCGCCTGGCGGCCAGGGAATTGCAGGCCGCCCTGGAGCAGATGAGTGGCGCGAGCCTGCGCCGGGTCACCGCCATCTCGTCCCGGGCCCCGCGCTTTGAGCTGCGCTATCAGGAGGGCACCAGCGATGGCTTTACCCGCACGGTCATGGACGGTGGCGGGGGGCGCGTGATCCTGGAGGGTGATAGCCCGCGTGGCCTCTTGTTCGCCGTCTATGACACGCTGGCGGAACTGGGCTGCCGCTGGCTGTATCCCGGTCCGGCCGGGGCGCGCATCCCCCGCCGCCCGACCCTGCGCCTGCCGGTCGGCACGGTCCGCCAGGAGCCGGCCTTCCCCGGCCGTTGCCTGATCCTGGGCCATCATTTCTACCTGACCAACCTGGCTGATTGGGCTGTATGGGCGGCGCGCAACCGGCTGAATACCCTGTTCCTCCACCTGTTCCCCCCGCCGCACCTCGGCGGCCGGCCGGAATCCTTCTGGGCGGCCCGCTTGCAAGAGGTCCGGCCGACCCTCCAGGAACGCGGCCTGGTGGTGGAATACGGTGGTCACGGGCTGGCCGATTTGTTGCCGCGCGGCCTGTTCCGCCACCAGCCCGATGCTTTTCGCTTCGACGGGACGCAGCGCACGCCGGACCACAACTTTTGCCCTTCCCATCCAGAGACCCGCCGCCTAATTCGCGAGCACGCGGCCGCCTTCTTTCAGGCTCATCCGGGCGTGGACGTGTTCCATCTCTGGCCGGACGACATCGTGGGTGGTGGCTGGTGCCAGTGCCCCTTGTGTGCGGACCTCTCCCCCACCGACCAGGCCCTCCAGGCCACCAACGAGATCGCCGAGGTGTTGGCGGAGGTGGACCCGGCCGCTCGCCTCGCCTTCCTGGCCTACCACGATACCGTGGCCCCGCCGACTCGCGTGCGGCCCAACCCCAACGTCTGCCTTCTCTACGCGCCCCGCGAACGGTGTTATGCCCACGCCCTGGACGACGACGCCTGTGCTCTCAACCGTGATACCTACGCGCCACATGCCCGCGAACAGATCGCCGTCTTTGCGGAGGATGGCGCGCCGGAGCATCGCGTCTTTGAGTATTACACCGACGCCGTGCTCTTCAAGTCCATGCTGCCGCCCTTGCCGACGGTGCTGGCCGCTGACCTGCGTTTCTACCGCGCCGCCGGCGTCCATACCATCCAGACCCTCATGACCGCCGACCGGCCGTGGGTCTCGATGCCCATCAACCTGTGGCTCTTTGCCCGGCTGGCCTGGGACGGGGAGGCAGACCCGGCCGCTCTGGTGGCCGACTGGTGCGCGGCCGCCTTTGGCGAAGAGGCTGGCGCCGAGACCACCGCGTACATCCGCGCCAGCGAGGCCGCCTGGCAACGCCTGCTGACCCTGGCCCCGGACGAGGTGCGGATGAGCGATGACCTCCATCTACGGCGCATCCTGGATCACCCGCCCGGTGATGTGTTGGACTTTATGGCCGCGCCGTTGCCCACCCGCCGGGCCAAGCTGACCCTGCTCGACCAGGCTGTCTCTCTGTTGGACCAGGCCGGGGCGCACCTGGAGGCGGCGGCGGAGACGACCACCCAGGCGGCGGCATTGGACCGGGAGCGCGCCGCCTTTGACCTGACCCGCGCCCAGTTCGCGTATCTGCGCGCCCGACAACGGGCCTTTGTGCTGCTCGGCGATGTCAGCCAGGAGGTGTCATGCAGTCGCCCGATCGTATCGCCGGCCGAGGTGGAGGCGGCTCTTCAGGAGGCCCAGGCCGCTCTGGACCATGTCCTGGCCTGGGGGCGGCAGCATATCCCGAATCGGCGTGACCGGGCTATCTTTACCCTCATGCACCAACTATGGGCCTTGCACCTGCGTCACGCGCGCTACCGAATGCTGGAGCGGCGGCGCTGGCTTCTGTTCCGCACGATGCTGGATTTTGCCCTGGCCTTCCTGCGCCTGCGGTTCCCGTGATCTCTTGTTCGAGGGCGTAAGATGTCGGAACCAGCCGACGTTTCGCCGGTATTGGTCGTGGTGATGAACAATCCCCGCGATCTGACCCTTGTCCGCCAGGAGGGGTGGTATCGCATCCCGGTCCGACGCGCACCGCCGCGTCTGGGGGCCGATTATCTGGCCTTTTATCAGACCGGGGTCTTTGGTGAGGAGGAACGCTGGCGTGTCAACTATTACGCGCCGGTGCGCCGGGTGCGGCGCCTGCGTCGCCTTGACCTGCTGCCGGGCGAGCCGGACCACCCCCGCGCCCAGGAAGAGTACTACAAGTTCGAGCTGGGACCATTGGCCCGGTTGCCCCGGCCCATCCCCAGCCGCCGCCTGCGGCGCATCACCTTCATTCCCACCACCCTGGAGCGGCTTCTGGCCGCCCAGGAGATCAACGACCTGTGGCTGGGCCACGAGGCCGAGGAGCGGCTATGGGCCGAGTTCAAGGCCCAGGGGATCGCCGTAGAGCGGCGCGCCCCACTGCGCGAAGACGACGAAGAGTATGTGGTGGATTTCGCCCTGTACTGCCGGGAGGGCCGGCTGGCCGTGTTGTGTGAGGATGCGCCGGTGGCCGGTATCCACCTGGTCCGCGAGCAACCCCTGGCCTCCGACTATGACCTGACCGCGGCCGGTTGGACGGTGCTGCGCTTCACGGCCCAAGAGATCAGTGGGTCGCCGGCTCGCTGTCTGGAGACCGTTCGTGCAGCTATCGCCGCGCTCGGTGGACCGGCTGCCTGTTGACAAGATCACCAGGTGTATATGTCCTCCATCCGCATTGCCATCGCCCTGTTTCTGGCCGCCGCACTCCTCTATCTGGCGACGCTGACGGCTTTTTATTCGCCGGATGGCATGTCATTCACCATGCTTATCGGCGCCGGTGACGTGGGCAACCCCCTGTGGTTCCAGGCCGAACACCTGCTGTATCCCGCCGTGGGCGCAACCTGGGCAGCCGGTTGGGGCCTGGTGGGCGTGCGGCCGCACATCTCTCTCCAGGTGCTCAATGCCCTGGCCGGCGCCGCGACGGTGGCCTTTTCGTTCCTGGGGCTGGCGGCTTTACGGCCGGGGTACAGACGTGCGGCCGTGCTGGGGGCAGTGGGCCTGGCTGTGAGCTATGGCCACTGGCTTCACGCCACGGATGTGGAAGACCAGATGCTGTCCAACATGCTGGTGGCCCTGGCCTTCTGGCTCCTGGCCGAATTCCTGCACCGGCGATGGGGGTTTCTGGCCGCTGGCGTGGGTCTGGCCCAGGCCGGGGCCGCGCTCATCCATTTGACGGCGGCCTTGTGGACCCTGCCGGCCCTCGTCGCCCTGTTCTGGACCCGCCGCTGGCGGGCGTTGGGAGCTTACCTGGCGACCCTGGCCGTGGCGACCGGCCTGCCGTATCTCCTGGTGGGCGTGGTGCGCTTCGGTTACGTGACACCCGGCGACTACCTGGGCTGGTTCCTGAGCGCGCCGGGCCACGGCGTCTGGGGCCGTTTCAGTCCCGGCAATCTCTGGGCCGCTGTGCGCGCCCTGGTGGAGGCGTTCATCTACCAGCAGGGCGGCCTGCGCTTGGGGGAGCTGCTGCGCGGCCAATTCGACACTGCGAACCTGCTGGCGGTGGCCGGGTTCGCCATGATCGTGCTCGTGCTCCTGGCCCTGGGCGGCTACGCCGTGCTGACCCTGGTCCGGCCGCATGAAACCGATGAACGCCGGGCCGTGACCCTGTTCACCCTCTGGGCCGCCACTTATACCCTGTTCAACGTCTACTGGGCCCCGGAGGATGTGCAATTCTGGACCGTGGTGCTGCTCCCGCTGTGGGGACTGGCCTCGTTGCTCGTTGCTCGTTGCTGGTCAGCGGTCGGCAGCCAGTATCGGACCATCCTGCATCCTGCATTGTGCATCTTCCTGGCAGCACTATTCACGGTGAATCTCGCCAGTGCCTTCTGGCCCCATCGGGACCCGCAAAACAATGCCGGCCTGCAAGCCGCCCTCTGCGTGGGGCAGCATACGACCCCGGCTGACCTCATCGTCGCGCCGGGATGGGACTGGGCCAGCTCGTACCTGCCTTATTTTGCCGGCCGGCGCGTGCTCTCCCTGGTGGATACGGTGCTCCTCGGGGCCGGGGGAGACCCGGAGTGGGGCCTGCAACTGACAGACGCCGCCATTGCCCAGACGTGGGCTGCCGGTGGCCGGGTCTATGTGGTGCGCCTGTTCAGCCTGAGCGACACCGACCGAACCTGGCTGCACGAGACGGCCGGCCTTTCACCGGCTGATTTCACTGCCCGACCTCGCCAGCCGGCCTTTGTGTGCCGGGATGAGACCGTATGGGAGTGGATCAGGCCGTGAGCCAGCCCCCTCGGAAGGACCGGCTCGCGTTCTTGTTCCTGCTGGACGGGGCGTTGATGGCCGGAAGTGTGTGGTTCCTGGCCCGCTACGTCGCCCAGGTCGTGCCCTGGCTGAGGTCGCTGCCAGCCATAGACGGGACGATCCTGGTGCTGGCGGCCTGGCCGGTCGCACTGGCTCTGAGCACTGTGGCGTTGGGAGCCTACGCCGCCTGGGGCACTGGGCGGGCCTGGCGCGGCGAGGTATCGGTTCACACACGCCTGGCGATGGCCATCGGCCTGGCCTTTGGTGGATTTGTGGTCGCTGGCGTTGCACTGGCGATTGTGGTGGCCGGCGTGGCCGGCGTGATCGTGGTCATCGCCACATTGTCTTCGTGACTGCTCAGCCTACCCTCCCGCAGGTTGAGGGGAACAAACACCCAAACCTGCGGGAGGGTGAGCAGTTACGTCTTCGCTATGAACGGACGCAACATCATGAGTAAAAAGTGGCTCACCGGCCTGCCTGGGCACAGGATAGGCGCGCTCCTCGTGATCGCCATACTACCGCTGGTGGCTGCCAGCGGCTGCGACAGGGGGCCGTCACCCACCGCTACACGGTCGTCGCTGGCGTCTCCGCGTCCCACGTTCACCGCTGTGGCCGTCGCCCTGTCTGGGGTCCCAGCGACCCCGACACCGCGCCTGCCGGCCACGGGGACGCCTGCCGCCAGCGTGTATCCCTACCCGGTCATCACTCCCACGCCCACTCCCACGCCCACCCCCCAACCCCTCAACCTGGCCGACCAGCCACCCATGACCATCCGCGACTGGCCCCGGCCTCCCGGCGATAACGGTCGTGGTATGCATTTCCTCATCCACCCCTACTATGAAGAGGCCGAACTAGATGAGGCCTGGTCATAATTCATCATGCAGCCTTCAGAAAGGCCTTCAATCCTTTTCGCAAACTCAGCCCGTGCTCGAAGCGATACCACAAGGCCAGTTGATACACCAAGATAGCACCCAGGATGAGCC